>Ga0335078_10000053_pt1 | contig 214865 bp, 187 predicted proteins | sample Lox_Sample_32_FD_206711 | JGI IMG/M metagenome (GOLD analysis project Ga0335078, IMG submission 206711) | Soil microbial communities from Loxahatchee National Wildlife Refuge, Florida, United States - Lox_Sample_3.2 | ecosystem: Environmental > Terrestrial > Soil > Wetlands | place: USA... | reverse complement strand
GGTCATTCAGCCCAGCCCTAACGGCCCAGGCCATTCAGCCCCGGCCAGGCACCCCCCGCCAACGCACGCCAGAGCCAGGGCCGGCCAGCTGGCCGGGCGGTTGGCCCCGCAGGGCCTGGCCGGGCGGAACGTCAGCACACACCCTGCGCCGGGAGGCAGAGGTGTGCTGGTCACTGGCGGGACGACAGGTGCAGGACCGCGCGCTCGTTCCGCACCGTTTCCGGCCCCCTGGAGCGAGTGGCCGCCGCCTTCCGGGCTGGTACCGGGCGGATCAGAAGGCCGCCCGGTAGGCAATTGCTGCCAGCGGCAGGGCGCGGCCGGCCTCATAGTTCCCGTTGGGACCCTGGAAGACGGTCTCGAAGGCCATGTAGCGGGCGTGCGCGGCAAAGAATGACCTCATGTCCAGGACGTACAGCGGGTCATCTCCGCCCGAGGACCTGCCGAACCTGATGTTTCCCCACTCCGGCACGGACAGCTTTTTACCGTGTGCTTTCGCGAACGCGAGCCAGTAGTTCAGCCCCTGCGGGCCGTTGAGCTGCTCCTGCCAGCCTCCGGCGCTGACCGCCGGCCACCAGTCGTAGGTGTCGATCCCGATCATGCTCACATACCGATTCCCGGGATAGGCCCGGGCGGGATTGGCTAGCGCGGTGGACAGGCCCCGATTGACGGTCCAGTCCCAGCGCAGCCACGGCGCGGTAGACCGGGCCGAGGTGATGACTTGCCGCCAGCACTCCGCCCATGTCTTGGGGTTGTGGGCCGCCCAGGGTTCCCAGTCCCCGTTGAACTCCCACCCCAGCCGGATGATCGAGGAGCCCAGGCCGTAGGACCTGATCACCCGGCCAAACCGCCGCCAGTGCGCGTCATAGGCGCCCCTGGCGCATGCCCGGATGGAAACCCCGCGAACATGAGTCGGCAGCATCGCGACCGAGAACACCATGGTGTACGGCGCCCGCTTCCAGCGCCGGTACAGCCAGTGCGGGTCGGTGACGCCGGCCCAGGTTCCCTCACCCGGCCAGACCTCCACAACGTCCAGGGCGCGCTTGCGCCAGGCGGCGAAGGCCGAGGCGGTCGCTGGCGCGCCGGCCGGCAGGCTGACACCGCTGGGCCAGGGCAGGCCGGACCGGGTCCGGCCGACGCCAGCCCGCGCACCGGCCATGGCCGCGGCGGGTGGGCGAGCCGTGGCCGCACCGGCGGGGACGGCGCTAAGGTTCATTGCCCCGAAGACAGCGGCCGCGCCCACCATGCTGATCCTCACGGTGAGCCGGGGAAGGCTGCGGGTAAGTCGGCAGCCGGTGGCCAGGTTCGTGGCGCCTGGCTGTGCTGCGCTCTTGACTCCTCTGGGGATGGCCATGACTAACGCTCTCATGTCAACCCGCACACGACCCATCACTCTAGGTAATTTTTTACTTTACACTGCCGATTACCTGCCCAGCTGGCCGCTACGCCCGACTGGCCCAGGTTCCGGCTACCCGCCTGCCAGCGAGCTGGGACTTCGCGGCCGCCATCCTCCTGGCCATGCCCCGCCTGGCTGCGCTCGCCCGGCGGGTTCCCGCGCTACGAGGCCCGCGGGCGTGATCAGGCCGGCTGGTAGCCGGCCTGGCTCAGCATCCGGCGCAGGTCCAGGACCATCTGGGTATCGATGTCCTTGCCCCGGGGCGGGTCGAGGAACTCCTGGTCACCCCCGAGCTTCACGGCCACCTTGCCGTCGTGCCGGACAGTGACCGCGCCAACCGCTTCGAGCAATGAGACAACCGCGCGCCACTCGATGTTGTGGCTGGTCGGATGCTCGAAGATCTGGCGCAGCGTGTCCCGGTGCCGGTTGTCCAGGTGCTGCGGTCCAGGCTGAGATGACATGGTGTTCCTCCTGAGCTGACCGGGCTGACCGTGCCGCGCCGTGCTGACCCTGCTGACCCTATGCCTGGCTGGCTCCGCCGGTGCGGCGGCGCCGGGTGCGGCGCGGATAGGCGCGCGCCGTCTCGGCCAGCTGCACGGCGTGCTCGGCCTGCTTGCGCCAGTGCCCGTACGACTCGCCGCGCTGCGCCAGCCGGTCCAGCTCCGCCAGGGTAGCCAGCGGGATGACCGCCGGGCTGGCGTCCCGCCACGGGGTGCCGGGCAGCGGCATGAACGCGTGCACGTGGATGCGGGCGCCGAGTTCGGTCAGCTCAGCGGCGAAGGCGAGTGAAGCCCGCTGGTCGGCGGGAGTCTCGGTAGGCATGCCGAAGATGAAATCCACGTTCGGGCGGAAGCCGTGCCCGGCGGCGATCCGCACCGCGTCGCGTACCGGGCCGGTGCCGTGCCCGCGGCCCGCCGCGTCGAGTACCCGGTCCGAACCGGACTGGGCCCCGATGATGATGTTGTCGTTGGCCACGTACCGCCGCAGCAGCCGCATCGCCGCCGGGGTCACGTGCTCGGGCCGCACCTCGGACGGGAAGCTGCCGAAGAACACCCGGCCCTGCGGTGGCAGTTCCTCGCGGACGCCGGCCAGCAGTTCCTCGACCGCGTCCAGATCGGGATCGGGCCCGGCCGAGCCGTAGGACAGCGAGGTGGGCGTGATGAACCGCACGTCGCGCAGCCCGTAGCCCGCGATCCGGCGGGCGTGCGCGCGCACGCTGGCCACCGACCGGTGCCGGAACCGGCCACCGAACATGAATGGTGTCTGGCAGAACCGGCAGGCGTAGTGGCAGCCACGGGTCAGCTCGACCGGGCCGACGTGGCACCGCCCGGAGGGGAAGGACGGGAAGGCGTCCAGTGGCAGCTGCGGCGCGGGCGCCGTGCGGAGCGCCACCCCATCGTGGTCGCGCATGGCCACGCCCGGTACCCCGGTCAGCTCGCAGCCGTCCCGCAGTGCGGTGACCAGGGCCAGGATGGTGGACTCGCCCTCGCCCAGCGCGGCCAGGTCCCAGCCCGAGTCGAGCACGTGCTGTGGTTCCGCGGTGGCGTGCACCCCGCCCGCGATGTGCAGTACCCGGGCCCGGGATGACGGCGGCGTGGCGGCGCGCACCGCGGCCAGCTCGGCCGCCATGGCAGGTGCGTCGGGGGAGTAGAAGGACCACACGACCAGCACGGTGGTGGCCGTGGCGGTGCTGATCTGGTCCACGCACTCCCGGATGGTGCGGCCCAGCCGTATCTCGGCGTCCGCATCCGACGCCTCCAGCGCGGCCATCAGGGCATGCGCGCCGTAGCTCACTGCCTTCCGGTAGCGGACGAGCACGCACACCTCAGCCACCGCGCCAGGCTATCCCGGCTGGCATGCGCGGGGCGGTGGCCGCGCAGGGCCGGCCGTCCCGGCGCCAGCGGCGTGGATAAATCCGGCGAATCGGCGGATTTCGGCGGCAGTCTAGAGCGACTGGTGGGATAACTGTGGCAACCCTCCGAGCAGCACAAGAGGAGAACAGATGGTAAGAGCCTCCGTTCAGCTGACGGCTGCGGCCAGCGTGCTCGCGCTGGCCACCGCGGCCACCCCCGCCGCCGTCAAGCACGCCGACGTGGCGGCCCCCCGGCCCGCGCTGAGCGGGCCGATCCTGACCGGCAAACAGTTCCCGGCCCCGTTGTCCACCACGTCCTGCCAGGCCGATCTCGGCATCAACTGCTACACGCCGGTGCAGTACCGGGTGGCCTACGACCTGAACCCGCTGTACCAGCGGGGCGTGACCGGCCGGGGCGAGACGATCGTGATCGTCGATTCCTACGGCTCGCCGACCATCCGGCACGACCTGGGCGTGTTCGACCAGCAGTTCGGCTTCCCCAGCCCGGACCTGCGGATCGTCAAGTTCGGCAACATCCCCCCGTTCGACTCGACGAACTCGACCATGGTCGGCTGGGCCGAGGAGACCACCCTCGACGTGGAGTACGCGCACTCCATAGCACCGGATGCGAAGATCGTGCTGGCCGAGACCCCGGTAGCGGAGACCGAAGGGGTGACCGGCTTCCCGGAGATGATGAACGCGGAAGAGTCGCTGATCAACGCCGGCGTGGGCGACGTCATCTCGCAGAGTTTCGGCGCCACCGAGAACACGTTCCCCGGCTTCGCCCAGGGCAGCTACAGCAGCCTGCTCAACCTGCGGTACGCGTTCAAGGACGCGCTGGCCCACCACGTGACCGTGCTGGGCGCGTCCGGGGACAACGGCGCCACCGACGATGAGCTGGACGGCTCGACGCTGTACCCGTACCGGGTGAACTCCTGGCCGTCGTCCGACCCACTGGTCACGTCGGTGGGCGGGTCCCAGCTCTACCTGGACAACTCGGGTAACCGGCTGCAGCCCGACTCGGTGTGGAACGACGGGTACGGCGCGGGTGGCGGCGGCGTGTCCGCGGTGTTCTCCCGGCCGCTGTACCAGGCCGGGGTGGGCAGCGTGGCCGGCCGGCACCGGGGCACCCCGGACATCTCGATGAGCGCGGCGGTGAACGGCGGCTGCTGGGTCTACATGTCGTTCGCGGGCATCGAGACATCGGGTGTGGACAACCCGGGCTGGTACATCTTCGGCGGGACCAGCGAGGCCACGCCGATCTTCTCCGGCATCGTGGCCCTGTCCGACCAGGTGGCCGGGCACCGGCTGGGCCTGATCAACCCGGCGCTGTACGCGCTGGGCCAGGCCAGCCAGCACGGCGACAGCAACACCGGCCTGGTGGACATCACCACGGGCAACAACAGTTTCGCCGGAGTGACCGGATACGACGCCGCCCCCGGCTACGACCTGGCCAGCGGCTGGGGCACCATCGACGCGGCCAAGTTCGTGCCCGCGCTGGCCCGTGCCGCCTCAGCTGGCCATTCTTGATACCGAACGCCACCTAGCTGAGCGGGGCCGCCAGCCACACCCCGGCTGGCGGCCCCGCCGCTGTATTTGCCCCGGGGGTCGCCCCCCGGAATCCCCCGATCGCCGCTGCGCGCCGAACGCCGGCTCGGCGAGCACACGCCTGCGGCGCGCCCCGCCTCGCCGGCGAACCTGCGAGCGTCCCGGTACCAGGCTGGGCGGAGGATCAGTCACCCAGGAACCGGCCGGCGAACCCGGCCAGCCGGGACTGGTGGCCGGTCCGGTTCTCCCAGCGGTCGGCCCAGCCCATCGCGTGCAGCCCGGCGTTGGCGCCGAGCCAGCGCAGCGGCTCGGTCTCCCACTCCGGGGACCGGTGCCCGACCCAGGGCAGCCGGGTGATCTCGGTGTCCTTCCCCAGCACCAGGTCGGCCAGTGTGCGCCCGGCCAGGTTGGTGGTGGATACCCCGTCCCCTACGTAGCCGCCCGCCCAGCCCAGGCCGGTCGCCCGGTCCAGCCCGGCCGACGCGCACCAGTCGCGGGGCACGCCCAGCGGGCCGCCCCAGGTGTGCGTGACCGGGACGTCGCCCAGGACCGGGAACAGTTCGGCCAGCGACCGCCGCAGGTCGCTGAACACCGCGGGCACCCGGTCGAACTCCGGCCGGATGGTGGAGCCGAAGTGGTACGGCGCGCCCCGGCCGCCGAACGCCAGCCGCCCATCCGCGGTGCGCTGGCCATAGATGATGAGGTGCCGGTAGTCACCGAACGTGGGCCGGCCGGCCAGCCCGATCTGGGCCCAGGTGGAGTCGGGCAGCGGTGCGGTGGCGATCATCAGCGAGTAGACCGGGGCGATGGCCCGGTGCAGGCCCGGCAGCAGCGGGGTGTACCCCTCGGTGGCCCGGATCACGTATTCGGCTCGGACCGTGCCGAACGGGGTGCCTACCCGCCCCGCTGCGATCTCGGTCACCGGCGTCTGCTCGTACAGCCGCACCCCGCGCTGGCGTACCGCCGCGGCCAGGCCGCGGGCCAGCCGGGCCGGGTGGATGGCCGCGCAGTGCGGGGTGTAGGTCGCGCCGAGCACTCCACGCGCCGCCACCCGCTCCGCCGCCTCGGCCCGGTTCAGCAGCCGCAGGTCGGCCGGGCCGAAGCCGAACGCCTGGTACTCGGCCACTTCCTCGCGGGCCCGCTCGAGCTGTGCGGGGGAGCGGGCCAGCTGCACGGTGCCGCCCTTGGCCCAGTGGCAGTCGATCCCCTCGGCCGCGGTCACCCGGCCGACTTCGTCCACCGTCTCCTGCATGGCCCGGTACATGGCGACGGCCGCGTCCCGGCCGGCCATCCGCTCCAGCTTGGCCAGTGACGCGGGGAACAGCGCAGAACACCATCCGCCGTTGCGGCCGGATGCGCCGAACCCGGCGATCTCCCGCTCGCATACGGCGATACGCAGGCCCGGGCTGGCTTGAGCCAGGTAGTAGGCGGTCCACAGCCCGGTGAAGCCGGCCCCGGCGATGGCCACATCCACGTCCTGGTCACCGGGCAGTGGGCCGCCCGGGCTCAGCTCGCCCGGCACCGTGCCGAGCCAGTAGGACAGTGACCGGTACGGCTGATCTTGTGACATCCACTTACTGTATTAGCCTGGGGGGACGACCCCCCGGGACCCCCGATCACCGCTTCGCGCCGAACGGCGGTTCGGCGAGCACCCGCCTGCGGCGGGCCCCGCCTCGCCGCTGCGGCTGCGGTTGCGGTCCCGGTCCCACCCTCGCCGGTTGGCACGCCCGCCCCCGCCGGCATGATTCCCGTCGCCATCCCCGCCGGCATGATCGCCATCCCCGCCCGGCCGGCGCGATCCGCATTCCTGCCCGCCAGCACGGTCCGCACCCCGGCGGCGCGATCCGCGTCCGCATTCCCGCCCGCCAATACGACTGCATTCCTGCCGCAGACGCGATCGCATCCCCGCCGCGCACTTCCCCTTGGCGTCAGCGGCCGGGCTGGCGGCATGAGCTGTTCGTGTGTCGGGCATGCTGGTGCCATGCCCGCTGACACCCCGGCGCTGCCGGTCCCACCTGCCCCGCGCCGGGTGTCCGGCCCCTACCGGGTCTGCTTTGTCTGCCTCGGCAACATCTGCCGGTCACCGATGGCCGAGGTGGTGCTCCGTGCGGAGCTGGCCCAGGCCGGGCTGGCCGGGCTGGTGGAGGTAGACAGCGCGGGTACGGGCGACTGGCACATTGGCGGCCCGATGGACCGCCGGGCCCAGGCTGAGCTGGCCCGGCGCGGCTACGACGGGTCCGCGCACCGGGCCCGGCAGTTCGGGCCGTCCTGGTTCGGCCACCGGGATCTGGTGCTGGCCCTGGACCGGGCCAACCTGGCCAATCTGCGGGAGATGGCGCCGGACCAGGAGGCCGCCGGGCCGCGGCTGCGGCTGCTCCGCTCGTTCGACCCGGCGCTAGCCGGCCCGGCCGCTGGTGAGGACCGCCAGCAGGGCCAGGTTCCCGACCCGTACGGCGGCACGCCCGGTGACTATGCGGCCGCGTTCGACCTGGTCCAGCCGGCCGTGCGCGGCCTGGCCGGGCAGCTGGCCGTGCTGCTCGGGGTGGCTGCGGTGCCCGCCCGGGTAGACGACCCCCCGGGGTTCCCCCAAGGGGCAGGCCAGGAGGGAACACCGAGGCCGGGCGCCGTCCCTCAGCAGCGCCGGGGTGGACGGTGAGCCCCGCGGCCCTGGCGGGGTCCGAGCTGGCCGAGCGGCTGGCCCGGATCACCGGCAGCGAGGTGCGCGAGGTCCGGCCGGCCGGGTCGCAGCACCAGTGGAATCACTATCAGGCGACGCTGGCCGACGGCCGGCTGGCGTTCGTCAAGGCGGCCGCTGCTGACCTGGGCGGGGTCTTCGAGGCCGAAGCACGCGGGCTGCGCTGGCTGGCCGAGGCGCACGCCGTCCCGGTGCCCGAGGTGCTGGGCTGGGACAGCGCCACGCTGGCTGTGGCGTGGGTGCCGGAGCAGGCCACGGACGAGCATGCGGCTGAATCGTTCGGCCGTGACCTGGCCGTGCTGCACGCGGCCGGCGCGCCACGGTTCGGCTCCCCGTGGCCGGGGTTCATCGCCACCCTGCCGCTGGGTGACCGCACCGGCGACGCGCCCACGGTGGCCGGCGCGCTGGGCGGAACCGGGGACTGGGCCAGCTGGTACGGGAGCAAGCGGCTGCTGCCGTACCTGCGCCGCGCGGCCGACACCGGCGCGCTGACTACGGCCGATGCCCGGCTGGTGGAGCAGGTGGTGGACCGGCTGCCCAGCCTGGCCGGGCCGCCGGAGCCACCCAGCCGCATTCACGGCGACTGCTGGTCCGGCAACGTGCTGTGGTGGGACGGCCGGGGCTGGCTCATCGATCCGGCCGCCCAGGGCGGTCACCGGGAGACCGACCTGGCCATGCTGGCCCTGTTCGGCGCTCCGTACCTGGACCGCATCCGGGGCGCGTACACCGACGTCGCGCCGCTGGCGGAGGGCTGGCGGGACCGGATCCCGCTGCACCAGTTGCATCCGCTGCTGGTGCACGCCTGCCTGTTCGGCAGCGGCTACGCCGGCGCGGTCCGCGGCGCCGCCCGGGCGGTTTTGCGCGCTTGATGCGGCGCGCTCAACCGTGACCGGCTAACCCTGAGCGACGGATTCGTCGTCGGCGGGCTCGTCGCGCTGGGCTTCTGGGGCGAGCGGCAGCGTGACCCGGAACGTGGCACCCTCGCCCGGCGTGGTCTTCAGCGCCACACTGCCGCCGTGCGCGGCGACCAGCGCGGCCACGATGGCCAGCCCCAGGCCGGTCCCGCCGGACTTCCTGGTCCGGGCCTGATCGCCGCGGTAGAAGCGCTCGAATACGTGCTCGGCCTGCTCCGGGAGCATGCCCGGGCCCTGGTCGGTGACCTCCAGGACCACGCTGGGCACCGGCTCGCGCGGGCCGGGCAGGATCCGCACCGTCACCGGGGTGCCGTCCGGGGTGTGGTTGAGCGCGTTGCTCATCAGGTTGCCAATGACCTGGCGCAGCCGGACCTCGTCACCGAGCACCAGGAACGCGGCGCCCGAGCCGACGTTGAGCTCGATGTCGCGGTCGGGGGCGATCATCCGGGCGTCCTGTACCGCGTCAGCGGCCAGCGTGAGCAGGTCCACCGGACGTTGCTCCAGCGGCCGTTGCTGATCCAGCCGGGCCAGCAGCAGCATGTCTTCAACCAGCACGCCCATCCGGGCCGACTCCTGCTCCACCCGCTGCATGATCCGGTCCAGGTCGGCGCCGCTGAGCTGGCCGGTTCCATTGGGCGGGGCGATGGCGCCCGCGGCCACTTCCGGTTCGGCCGTGCCGTTGCCGCCGGGCGCGTCGTCGTCCTGCACGCCGCCGCGCTGCCGGTAGTACTCGGCGTAGCCGCGCATCGCGGTGAGCGGGGTGCGCAGTTCGTGGCTGGCGTCCGCTACGAACTGGCGCATTCGCTCCTCGGACCGCCGGGCGGCCTCCTCTGACTTGGTCCGGGCCCGGAACGAGGACTCGATCTGGGCCAGCATCCGGTTCAGCGACCGGGCCAGCCGGCCTACCTCGGTGCGCGGGTCCAGGTCGGGGACCCGGCGGGACAGGTCACCGGCCGCGATGGCCTGCGCGGTCTGCTCGATGTCGGTGAGCGGGCGCAGGCTGGCCTGCACGATGGCCACCCCGACCACGGCCAGGGCGACCACGATGATCAGGCTGACCAGCATGTCGATCCGGGCCAGCCAGCCGATAGTGCCATTGATGTCCCCGAGGTCAACCCCCACGATCAGGGTGACGTTGCTCTTCTGCGGCTGGCCCAAGAGGTTGTATACGACGGGGATCTGCTGGGCGACGATCTGCCAGTTGTCACTGCCCGACACGGCATCGACATTGATCAGGCGGCCGCCGTGGGCCTTGTACCAGCTGGCCGAGGTGGGCACGTTGGGCAGGGAGATTCCGGATGGCATGCCGGGCTGGCTGGCCGCCTGGGCCGGCAGGGAGCTGCCGTTCGGCACGATCGCGATCAGGTACGGACCGAACGCGGTAATGCTCTGGTTCGGCCCGTGACCGGACTGCAGGGCCATGGTCTCCTGGTTGTAAATCTCCGTGACCTGCTGATTGGCGTGCTGGATCTGGTAGTTACGGAACACGGCCAGGCTGGCCGCGCTGATGATGGTCAGCGCGATGATGACCAGGGCCAGGAGCGCAGCGATGATCTTGACCCGGATTGGGGTGCGCCCGGACAACCGGCGCAGGTTCCCCTGCGCGCGGTCGAGCCAGGACGCTGTCGTCATCTCCGCAGGCTAGGCAGAGGGCAGCCGGAGCACGTAGCCGACCCCGCGCAGCGTGTGGATGAGCCGTGGTTCGGTGGTGTCCACCTTGCGGCGCAGCACCGACACATACGACTCCACGATGCCGGTGTCGCCGCGGAAGTCGTAGTCCCACACGTGATCCAGGATCTGCATCTTGGACAGCACCCGGTTGGCATTGCTCATGAAGTACCTGAGCAGCTTGAACTCGGTGGGGGAGAGCTGCACGTGCTGCCCGGCCCGCCACACCTCGTGGCTCTCCTCGTCCAGTTCCAGGTCGGCGAACTTGAGCCGCGGGGTAGGCTCCGCCCCGTCGCCCTGCGTCCGGCGCAGCACCGCGCGGATCCGCGCGATGACCTCCTCCAGGCTGAACGGCTTGGTCACGTAGTCGTCCCCGCCCAGGGTCAGGCCGCGGACCTTGTCCTCCATCGCGTCCCGCGCGGTCAGGAAGACCACCGGGATGCGCGCGCCGCCGCCGCGCAGCCGCCGGACCACGTCGAAGCCATCCATGTCGGGCAGCATCACATCGAGCACGATGAGGTCGGGCCGGTGCCGCTGCGCGGCCTGGACCGCCTCGGTCCCGCCGGTCGCGGTGAGCACGTCAAACCCGGCGTAGCGGAGGCTGGCGGACAGTAGCTCAAGGATGTTGGGCTCGTCCTCGACAACGAGCAGCCGGGCAGCCGGCTGTGCTCGCCCATTGGTCGACGGCATGGTCATGGCCTGCATCTTCCGGTCTGAAGCTGAGTATTTCCTGAATGCCCCCTGGGGCTGAACTTATTATCAGGCTAGCCGCAGGCGGAGCGTGGCCGGGACGTCAGGTCGACGGGGTCCGGGCATCGTCCCAGCGCGAGATGGCCGCCGCCCGGGACTGCGCGCCAAGCTTGGCATAGATCCGGTTGACGTGGTTCTTGACGGTCTTCTCCGCCAGTACGAGCCGGGCGGCGATCTCGCCGTTGGAGTGCCCCGCCGCGATCAGCGACATGATCTCGGCTTCGCGCAGTGACAGGCCGAGCGGGCGGGTCACGCTGGGGATACTGCCGGTTTTCAAAGCCACCTCCGGGCCATGGCTACCAGCGGGTTGTAATTCGACGCATGCTACGGAGGTGGCCGCACCGGGCGCAAGAGAAGGAAATGTCTCAAGTTGCCTAGCAGAAATAACGATTTCAGCTCAGCCAGCCGCGGACAGCTTGGACCCGGTGATCAGGCTCTTGGGCACCGGCGTGTCGTTCTTCATCGCATTGAACAGCTCGGTGGCCTGCGTGTGGTTCCAGATCACCACGTCGCCGACGGCCAGCAGCGTTTCACTGCCGATCGGCACGGTGGTCGTCTCCGGGTGCCGCAGCGCGAACGCGACCCGGATCAGCTGGTAGAGCTGGGTGCCCTTGTCCACGGTGAGCGAGTCGGCCGCGCCGAACGCGGCCGGGAACGACGTCAACGGGTTGATCAGGTTGCCGGGGCTGGTCAGCTTGGTCAGCAGCGCCTTGATGAACACCCGCTGGTCCTGCTCCCGCTGCAGGTCCTGGGTGGCGAACAGGTGCCGGGTCCGGACGAAGCCGAGGGCCTGCGCACCATCCAGGTTCTGGCAGCCCTTCTTCAGGTGCAGGCCGGACGCTGGGTCGTTCAGGTTCGACGGGATGCACATCCGAACCCCGCCGACCGCGTTCACCACGTTGACCAGGCCGCCGAAGCCAATGCCCATGTAGTGGTTGATCTGCAGACCGGTGGCGTTCTGCACGGTCCTGGCCAGCAGTTTGGGGCCGCCGAAATCGTAGGCGGCATTGATCTTGTTCATGCCGAAGCCCGGGATGTCCACGTAGGAATCACGCGGGATACTGACCAGCACGGCGGGCAGCCCATTGCTCGGGATGTGCAGGATCATGATCGTGTCGGAGCGGTGCCCGCCGATGCCCCTCCCGGTGGCCAGCTGGCGTTCCTCCCTGGGGGTCAGTCCCTGACGGCTGTCTGAGCCGGTGATGAGCCAGTTCTGCCCCGCCCCCGCCACCGGGCGGCCGGCGTAGTCGACGAGTACATTGGCCCGGGTCAGCTTCGAGTTCAGGTAGAAGTACATGACTCCGCTGAACACCAGGACCAGCACGACCAGCAGCCCGACGATGCCCAGGATCCGGCGCGGGCGCAGCCAGCGCCGCCCGCCGTCGCCGCGGTAAGCCCGCCCGGAGGAGCCGCTGCCCTCATCCTGGCCGGAGCGCCGGCCCGGGCTCTCGGTGCGCGCCGGCGGCTGCTCCGGCCACGCGCCACCAGCGCTGGCTGGGTAGCCGGAGCCTCCGTAGCCGGAGCCGGCCGGCCCGGATGAGCGCGGCGACGGGTCACGGAACCAGTCATCCATGTTGCTCATGCGGAACCCTCCCACCAGATTGTGACGACGGCGCGCCCGGCCGTGCCCAGGTCAGCGGCGTGGTCGGTGGGCCCGGTGTCCCGGAGTGCGGCCTCCACCTCAGCTGTGCGGTCAGCCGGCAGGCACAGCCTCCGCCTGGTCACTTCCGCTAGCTCCTGCATCGTGGTGTAATCCGCCTCGCCCGGCCGATCCCAATTAGTGTGCCCGGCCCGGACGCCCATTGCGTCCAGGATGGCCAGGACGTCGGCCGCAATGGGCCGTTCCGGCCGCTGCAGGCCGTGGAAGCGCAGCCACAACGGGTTGAGCGCGGTCAGCGGGTGGGCGGCGGTGAGTTCGACCACCACCCGGCGCCGGGCGTGCCCAGTCAGCGCGGCCAGGAACGGTCCCAGGTCCGGCACGTTGTACAGCACGTTATGGCAGGTAACCACGTCGGCGGGGGCGGTCTGGGCGGCCGCCTCCGGCCACGGTCCGGCCACCAGCCGCGGCTCCAGGCCGGCCGCGCGGGCCCGCTCCGCGAGCAGGCCCAGCAGGCCAGGATCGGAGTCCACCGCGGTCAGTGCCGTGGCCCGGGGGGCCAGCGGCAGGCAGGCGGCCCCGGCCCCGGCCCCCACGTCCAGCACGCTGCCCGGCGGGTCCAGGGTGTCCCACTCGCGCTGGAATGACGGCCCGGACGGGTCGCGGCGCAGCCGGTCGGCCCGGCGCGCGAACACCTGCCGCGGCAGCACCCAGGGCGAATCCGGTACCGCGGCGGTGATGTCATCCGGGATGGCCCAGGCGGCCAGATCGTCCCGCCACTGGCCCAGCAGGTCACTCAGCGATGGCACGGTGTCACCCCCGCCCATAGGATGGCCGGCCGGCTGATGGTCCCGGACCGTGCGGCCCGCAAGGAGCTGTCCCGACGCCCCCGAACCAGGTCGTTAGCCCAGGTCAGCACGCCAAATTCCAGAATTCTGGGAGTCTGTCCAACCGATGGCCCCGAACCCGGTCCGGGTTCGGGGCCATTCCGATCTCTTGAGAGATCACATGGGGTGAGCGATGGGATTCGAACCCACGACACCCAGGACCACAACCTGGTGCTCTAACCAACTGAGCTACGCCCACCATCGCCGTGCGGCTGCATGAAGCATAGCGGCGCGCCCGGTCTGCTTCGAACCGGATACCCGGTAACACAAGCAAGATCAGCTGGACGCCTGCCGGGGCCGGCCGGCCGTCTCGGCCTGCCCGTTGCCGGGCGGGGCGACGCCGTACTTGCTGGCGATCTCCCGGGCCGTGGCCGAGTCCGGCCCGGGCTCCGGGACGAAGACCGCCTCCCGGTAGTAGCGCAGCTCCTGGATGCTCTCCCGGATGTCAGCCAGCGCCCGGTGCCCGCCGTGCTTCTGCGGGCTGGCAAAGTACGCCCGCGGGTACCAGCGCCGGGCCAGTTCCTTGATGCTCGACACGTCCACCATCCGGTAGTGCAGGAACGCGTCGAGCTCGGGCATGTCCCGGGCCAGGAACGCGCGGTCGGTGGCGATGGAGTTGCCGCACAGCGGCACCTTCCGGGCGTCGGGCACCAGCCGCCGCACGTAACCCAGCACCTGCTCCTGGGCCTCGGCCAGGGTGACTCCGGACGCCAGCTCGTCGATCAGGCCCGATGTGGTGTGCATCTCCCGGACGACCGGCACCATCTGGTCGACCGCCTCCGCCGGCGGCTTGATTACGAGATCCACACCCTCGTCGAGCACGTTCAGGTTGCCGTCGGTTACCAGGCAGGCGATCTCGATAAGGGCATCACGGGCGAGGTCAAGCCCGGTCATCTCACAGTCGATCCAGACGAGCCGGTCAGTCATCCCCCAAGACTAGAGCCTTGCCCCGGCCACCTCGTCCAGGTCCCCCACCTGGACCGTTCCGGGTCAGCCGCGGGGCCGCCCGGCGACGGCCTGGATGTGCGCGGGCACCGCCGTGCCCGGCGGCAGCGCCGGATCCGGCCGCTGCTCACCGAACGTCAGCACGGCGGGCAGCACCCCGGCCCACACATCGAGGTCGTAGTCCGCCGGGTCGTCGGCGGGTGGCCCGGTGCGCACCTTGACCGAGGCGTCGGTCAGCGGGACGGCCAGCACGGAGGTGGCGGCCATCTCCTTGCGCGACGGCGGCCGGGCCGACGCCCACCGGCCGGGGATCAGCTGCTCGGTGATCACCCGCAGCGCGGCCAGCCGTTCCTGCTCGTCGGTGACCAGCCGGGCCCGCCCGAACACCACCGCGCTGCGGTAGTTCATCGAATGCGCGAACACGGCCCGGGCGCAGACGATCCCGTCCAGGTGCGTCACCGTGACACAGACCTCCTGGCCGTCGGCGGCCAGGTTGCTCCGGTTGGCTGATGACCCGTGCAGGTACAGCACGTCCCCGTCGCGGCCGTAGGCCGTCGGCAGCACCACCGGGAGACCGCCGATGACCACGCCGAGATGGCAGATCAGGCCCGCGTCGAGCACGGCATACAGGTCGGCCCGGTCGGACCGGCCGCGCTCCTGGTGCCGGTGCAGCGTGGTCCGCGGGGTCGTGGACAGCGGTGCGGTCAGGGTGTCTTCAGCGCTCATGATGGCCTACCGTACCTATCAAGTGGACTGATGACTGTAGCCACTTTACGGGAAGAATGAATGACCACTTTTCCGCGCGCGGCCATCGAGCTGCCGCTGGCCGCCGAGCGAGGCGGCCCGCTGCCGCTGTCCGAGCAGATCTCCGCGCAGCTGCGCGCCGCGCTGGCCGACGGGCGGCTGGCCGCCGGGGAACGGCTGCCCTCCACCCGGGCCCTGGCCGACGTGCTAGGCGTGAGCCGGACGGTGGTGACCACCGCGTACACCCAGCTGTTCGCAGAGGGCTGGCTGGAAGGACGGCACGGTTCGGGGACCTACGTGGCGCCGGGCGCGCCTGGCCGCCCCGGTGGTGCGGCACACCGACCCGGGCTGGCCCCGGGCGGCCCAGGCGCCGCCGCTGTCACCATCCCGGGCCGGACCGCGGTCCCGGCCGGCCCGGCCCGGGTCAACCTGCGGCCGGGCATCCCCTGGGTGCGCGGGATCGACCAGGCCACGTGGCGCCGGGCCTGGCGGCGGGCGGCCGCGCAGCCGGTGTCCAGCTGGCCCGACCCGCTGGGCCTGCCCGGCCTGCGCGATCAGGTCGCTGGGTACCTGCGCCGGGGCCGCGGCCTGGCCTGCCCGGCCGGCCAGGTGCTGATCACCCGCGGCGTGGCGGCCGGGCTCGGGCTGATCGCGCGGGGCCTGCTGCGGCCCGGCGACCGGGTCGGCGTGGAGGAACCCGGGTACCAGACCGCGCGGTCGGTGTTCGCGGCCTACGGCGCCCAGCTGGTGCCCTGCCGGGTGGACGCCGATGGGCTGGTCGTGGACGAGCTGCCGACTGATCTCAGGCTGATCTACACCACGCCCGCGCATCAGTACCCGCTCGGCGGCCGGCTGCCGGTGCCGCGCCGCCAGGCGCTGGCCGCCTGGGCCCGGGCCACCGGCGCGCTCATCGTGGAAGACGACTACGACAGCGAGTTCCGCTACGACGTGGGGCCGCTGCCGACGCTGTTCGGCCTGGACCCGGACGTCGTCATCTACCTGGGCACCACGTCCAAGACGCTGACCCCCGCGCTCGGCGCGGGCTGGCTGCTGGCCCGGCCGGACCTGATCCCGGTGCTCACCTCGGCCGCCGCCGACCTCGGGGTCAAGGTGCCCGAACCGGTACAGCACGCGGTGACCGAACTGCTGGCGCGGGGTGACCTGGACCGGCACGTACGGCGGATGCGGCACGAGTACGCGCGGCGGCGCGGCGCGATGACCACAGTCCTCGGCCAGGCCCTGGGCGGCCAGCCCGTGCTGGCCGCCCGGCTGACCGGGGACACGGCGGGCATGCACATGGTCTGCGAGCTGCCCGGTCCCGTGGTGCCGGAGCTGGTGGCAGCCGCGGCCGCGCAGCGGGTGGACGTGGCCAGCCTGGACAGGTACTTCACCGGCCCGCCCAGCCGCCATGGGCTGGTGCTCGGCTACGGCGCGGCCGACCTGACCGCGGTGAGCCGCGGCTGCCGGGTCCTCACCGCGATTCTGGCCGGGCGGGCGGCGGGCCGGGCCGGCCTGGTGCGGTGCTGATCACAGTCCAGCTGGTCGAGATCGATGGAGCCCGCGCCGGTGGCGGCGCACCCGGGAACCTGGACGGCGGTGAAGTGACCGCCCAGGGCCCAGTTCCGCCGGGCGCCGGGCCCGGTTCCAGCCGCGGCCCCGGCAGCCGCCGGACGGGCCGCGCCGCCGGGCTGGGCGGCCTGGCTGAACGCCCTTTCCCAGTTCAGGTCCCGGAGCTGCGCCGGCCGGCCCGCGGGCCAGCTGCGCGGCACCTGCCAGGAGTCGAGCCAGCTGATGATCTCTGGCAGCCGCTGGGCCGGCATCGTGCAGAACGGCGGCCACGCGTCGGCGATCACCGCGATCTGCACACAGACACGGCCCTCGGTGTTGATTCCAGCCAGGCCGTCCCGGGCGGCGGGCGCGACTGGCTCGGCCGGGCATGCCGACGGTACCTGGTACCACTTCGGGCCCGCCGGCCGGCCCGGGCCGGTCCGCCAGCCAAGGCTTTCCGGCCAGCCGAGCGCCCGGCCGGCCCGGACCACCGGGATGAGCTGGGCCACGTCGCCGTGGAGCGGATTCCAGATCAGGTGGCAGGGCCGCCCCAGCTGGATGAGCCGCTGCGCCGCGGTGCGCGCGGGCAGCAGCCGCGCGTTCGCGTGCACGGCCAGCCATACCGCCCGGGGCGCGCCGCCTTTCAGGCAGCCGCCGTCCGCGCGGGCCAGGATTCGCTCGGCGCCGGGCATCCACGCGTCACTCACAGCGATCTCCCGGGGTCTAGACCATTGGCCGGCCGGCTCATTGTTAGTAGCTATGACACAGCGTATTAAGCGAGTCCAGGGCCGGAGGTCCCGGCCTGACCGGCGCGCTGCGGCCCGCGGCGGGCTGATAACGGTCTGCTGAAGACTCCATGACAGCGGGTTACCGGCCGCCCCGGCGGCCGGGCGGCGGCCGGGCTGAACGCGGTCATCCTGATGGATACTTTCCTGATACGTGCCCGGCCCCGGGTACGCGGACGGGAGTGAGAACATGCCCGACGGTGCTGTCCCTGGAGCCGATGCGGTACCCGGACCCGGCCCGGCTCCCGGCCCGGGCGGCGTGCCGGGCATCGACGTGCCGGGCATCGACGACCTGCCCGGGCTGGGTCACTGGCTGTACCGCAACGGCGTCGTCCCAGTGGATGCGCCCCCGGACGTCCGGCTGATCGCGGGCGGCCGGTCCAACCTGACCTACCTGGTGGACACCAGGGGCGCGGCCGGCCCGGACGCGCCGCTGCTGGTGCTGCGCCGGCCCCCGCTCGGCCACGTGCTGCCCACCGCGCACGACATGGGCCGGGAGTACCAGGTGCTCAGCGCGCTGCGTGGCACGGCCGTCCCGGTGCCCCCGGTGGCCGGCAAGTGCACCGACCCGGAGGTCATCGGCGCCCCGTTCTACGTCATGGGCTACGTGCCCGGGCTGGTGCTCCGCACCCCGGCGGACGGGGACCAGGTCAGCCCGGGCCAGGCCGCCCAGCTGTCGGAAAACTTCGCCGACATGCTGGCCGCCATCCACGGCGTGGACCTGGCGGCCACCGGGCTGAGCGGGTTCGGCCGGCCGGACGGGTACATGCAGCGGCAGCTGGCCCGCTGGCAGCGCCAGTGGGAGCTGTCCAACACCCGGGACATGCCCGGATACGACGAGCTGACCCGGCGGCTGTCCGCCGCACTGCCCCGGGCGGTGGCCGCCGCGGGCCCCGGCACCCTGGTCCACGGCGACTACCGTCTGGACAACATGCTCGTCACGCTGGGCAGCCGGCCGTCCATCGCAGCCGTGCTGGACTGGGAGATGTCCACGCTGGGCGATCCGCTGGCCGATCTGGGCCTGGCCCTCGTCTACTGGGCCCAGCAGGGTGACCAGGAGTCCATCGACCTCATGGTGGCCGCCGCGATCACGGCCGGGCCGGGCTTCCTGACCAGGGCGCAGCTGGCCAGCCGGTACGCGGCGGCCACAGGGCGGGACGTATCCGGGGTGGGCTTCTACATGGCGTTCGGCTGCTTCAAGCTCGCCGTAGTGCTGGAAGGCATCCACGCGAGGTTCCTGCAGCGCAAGACCGTCGGCGAGGGGTTCGAGCGGGAAGGCCAGGCCGTGCCATCGCTAATCCAGCGGGCACACCGGCTGCTCGACGAAGCGGGCTGAGAGCCCGGCCGGGACCCGTCGGGTCAGCCCAGCGTCAGCTGGGAGACGATCCCGTGCGGGATGTCGAGATCCGCAGCGCGCAGCGAGCGTGGCGCCGGCAGCTCTGCGGTGACCGAGACCGAGGTGATCCGGTCGGTGCGGAACACACGGACCGCGTCGCGCAGCCGGCACCAGGCCACCAGGTACCAGTGGGTGGCCGTGCCCACGTAGCCCATCGGCTCGATCTCGCGCCTGGTGCTGGCGCCCGCGCGGTCGCCGTACCCGATGCGCAGCACCCGGCGGCTGGACAGCGCATCGGCCACTACGGGCGGCACCGGCGGCCTGGCCGCCGCGCCGCTGAGCAGGTGGATGCGGCCGGCCAGTTCGTGGGCCGCGACGGCGTCGTCACCCGGCATGGCCGCGACCAGCTTGCGCAGCGCCGAGCCCGCGGTCACCCGGAACGGTGTGCCCTCCAGCCGCCGCAGCGCCACCGCCATCGCGACGGCCTCGGCCGGCGTCAGGTTGACCGGCGGCAGGGTGCGCGCCTTGTCCAGGCAGTAGCCGCCGGTGCGGCCAGGCTCGGCCCAGATCGGCACCCCGGACTGCTGCAGAGCGCTGATATCGCGCTCTACCGTGCGCACGCTGACCTCGAAATGGCCGGCCAGCCAGCGCGCGCTGCGTGGCCGGGGCGCGACCGCCCGCAACTCCTCGACCAGGGCATAGAGGCGATCGGTGCGGTTCACGCGGCCCAACGTAGTAGCCGGGTCCGACAAAGCGAGCGAACCGCTACGGGCCGGAAACGGAAATGAGGCCCGGCACCCCGCTCTTGCCGGACCTCACGTCCCGTCCCCAGCTAGTGGCCTGGTGAAAGCTCGCGCCAGGCCGACCGTGCCCGGGGAAGATCTGTCGAGGCCCGACGCCCCGCTCTCGTCGGGCCTCATAGACAAGACGCGACGTCGCCGGCGGGGGTTGTCATGGATCCGTGAGAAATTTTGGGCCTGGTTCCCAGGGCTCAGGTGCCGCAGTTAGGCGAGCACAGCCGCCGTGCGATGGCGCTGAAGAACGTCCCGCGGATCTGGCTCGGGCTGGTGATATCGAACGCCTGCCCGCCGGTGGCGCTGGCGATCTGCTGCAGGGCGGCGAAGTTCCCGGCGTTGCCGAACATCAGCGGGATGATCTCGACCCGGCGCCTGGGGTTGTACAGCGTGCGAAGCTGGCGGACCAGCGCCGCCGGGCTCATGTCGCCCTTGGCGTTGTCGATCCCGGCCGTCAGTACCAGGACGGCGTTGGCGTACCGGGGCTGGTAACTGGCCGTCATGGCCTTGAACGCGGCCAGCATCGAGCTGTACAGGGCCGCGGGCGCGCCTGCCACCGGCTGGCCCTGCTGGGTGGCCTGGGTGATCTGCTGCCGCCGGGTGATCAGGCCCAGTGGCGCGGGCAGCGGGCCGACCGGGACGAGCTGCTTGTAGGGCCGGCTGCCATCCAGATGACTGGCGAACGCCCACACACCCATCTGGGTGCTGTCCGGGAACTGGGCCAGGCCCAGGCTGGCCGCCTTGGTCAGCACCTGCTCCAGGGTGGTGCCGTCCGGGGAGACGGGGGTGGCCATCTGCTCCGAGACATCCAGCAGGACCAGGTCGCGGGAGCCCAGGCTGAGCCGTTCCCAGACCTGCAGGCTGGTTTCCGCCTGGCCGGGCGCCGCGGACTGGGCCAGTTTGGGCTGGCTGGTGTCCAAGCCGTACTGACCGATCCAGCCCGGCGGCGCACCGGCTGCCGAACGGAAGCCCATGTACTGCACGTAGGACGCGGCGTAATCGGACTTCAGCGCGTGCTCGAACTCCTGGCCCGCCTTGATCTTGAGCTGGTTGGACGTGGTGAGCACGTACGGGTAGTCCAGCTCCGGGGTGCCCTGGACGGGGTACCGGCCGGACAGCAGGCCGGCCGGATGGGCCTGGTCGAACTGCGCGATGGCCTGTTCCGACGCGATGGTGACCGGCCGCTCGTCCCGTGGCGGCTGGGCCAGGCTGGCCAGCGACGTCAGCGACCCGGTCCGGCCGTAGGCCGGGGTCACCTGGATGTTGAACACGAAATCGGCGAAGCCGGCCAGGGCGGTCGAGCCGTTGCCGAGCAGGTGCTGGAGCTGGATGAGTGTGGCCAGCCCGGCCGAGCTCTGAGCCGGGTCGGGGAACTCCACATGCAACCCGAGCCCGGTGGCCGGGCCGCCGACCCGCTGCGGGAGCAGGAACTGCCAGCCCACCGAGGAGCCGAACGCGGGCACCTCGGACGCCACCGACCTGGGCATCACGATCATCAGCGGGGACCGGGCCACGGAGATCCCGGTGGGCTGCACGAGCTGGGCGCCGACCGGGAAGCTGCGGGCCACGTTGACCCACAGCGTGGAGTCCGGGATCCAGGCGTCGAACGCTGGGGTGCCTGCAGCCGGCTTCGTCCCGGATATCTGCGCGGCGGCGGCGGACGACTGCTCGCTGAGCACGTGCACCTCGGCACAGTGCCCGTTCACGTCGTTGTGCTCGGCGTTGAAGTACCTGGCCACGTGGCTCACCGCGGGTGCGATGTCCGGGGCGGCGGCCAGGTTGACCACGACCGGGTGAGCGGTGCAGGAGGCACGGGACACCACCGCCTCCGCGCCGAACGCGACCAGCAGCGTGCAGGCGATCACGCCGGCCAGCGCGCTCAGCCCGATCACGATCCCGACCCGGCGCGGCCGCCCGCGCTGGTTGCGGCCGTGCGGCCCGGACGGCCCGATGGTTCCAGCGTTCACGTCATCCCTCGATCGCGGGATCCGGGGTCTCCCCACGGCCTGGCGGCTCGACTTTATCTGGGCGATGCGGCACAGATCAGGCGGTTACTGAGGTTGTAATGATTGTGGCCAGTGGTGCCGCTCCAGGCACCCGGGCACCCAGGCACGAAGCACCGGGCACCGGGCACGAGGCACGCGGACACGCGCCGACGAGGCGAGGCGCGCCGCAGGCGTGTGCCCGCCGAGGAGGCGCTCGGCGCGGAGCGGCGATCGGGGGTCCCGGGGGGGCGTCGCCCAGGCAATACTTGAGAATGGCTAGCCCCACCGAGATCACCGACCCCGCTGACCCGCGCCTGGCCGACTACGTGGCGCTGACCGACGCCGGCCTGCGCACCAGCCTGGAGGCGCGGTACGGGCTGTTCGTCGCCGAGGGGGACAAGGTGATCAGCCGTGCGCTGGCGGCCGGGTACACCATCCGGTCGATGCTGCTCACCGCAGCCGGGCTGGCCCGGCTGGCCGGGCTGGCCGGCGACTGCGCCGCACCGGTCTACCTGGTCAGCGAGGACGTGGCCCGGCGGCTGACCGGCTACCGGGTGCACCGGGGCGCGCTGGCCGCGGTGGCCCGGCCCGCGCTGCCCGCTGTGGGGCAGGTGCTGGCCGGGGCCCGGCGGGTGGTGGTGCTCGAGGACCTGGTCGACCACGGCAATGTGGGTGCGGTGTTCCGCTGCGCCGCCGCATTCGGTGCGGACGCGGTGATCCTGTCCCCGCGCTGCGCCGACCCGCTCTACCGGCGGGCGGTGAAGGTGTCCATGGGCGCGGTGTTCGCGGTGCCGTACGCCAGGATGGATGACTGGTACGGCGGGCCGGCGCAACTGCGCGCGGCCGGGTTCCGGCTGCTGGCCCTCACCCCGGACCAGTCAGCCGTGCCGATCGGCACCGCGCTGCCCGCCGGGACGGCGGCACCGGACCGGGTCGCCCTGCTGCTCGGCGGTGAGGGTGACGGGCTGTCCAGCCGCTGGATGCGCGAGGCCGACCAGGCGGTGTGCATCCCGATGAGCGGCACGGCCATGGCCCTGGGGGTGGACTCGCTGAACGTGGTCGCGGCGGCCGCCGTCGCCTGCCACACGCTGGCCATGTACTAGGCGGGCGGCCTACCGGGGGGTCTTCGATGCCGTGAAGTAGGCGCTCGACTCACGCTGGTACAGCAGCACGATCGCGCCCAGCCCGATCAGCCAGATGACCAGCGTGACCACCCGGCTCAGGACCGGCTCGGCCTGCCGGAAGCTGGTCAGCACGGACAGCGTGTCCAGCCCGAAGAACACCGTCGCGGTGATCCGGGCCCAGTTTTTGCCGGCCTTGTTCGCATAGGCCATCCACAGCCACAGGCCGATCCCGATCAGTCCGAAGATCACGGCGACAGCCACCGCCGCCACTTCGGCGGAGTGCAGCTTGGTGGCCGACAGCGACGGATCGGCGTTATGTATCGCGGTCTTCAGGCTGCCGATGGTCAGCAGCGTGACGATGAGGCTGATCGCGCTCACCGCCGCGCCCGCGTACATCAGCTTCACGGCCTGAAGCACAGGGGTCGGCGGTGCCGGGCGCTGCTGCTCCGGCTCCGCTGGCCCGCCGGTCGGATAGGGCTGGTACATCGCTGCTCCCTGGGTGATTTCCGGACAGGCGTGCCGTGCGGCTCACCACGGATCACCGGGCCGGCGGCGCCAAGAGAGCTTAGCCGCGCGGATCACCGTTGCCTAGGCCGAACTGTGCCCGTTTTCAGGCGCCGGGATGCAGCAGCGCCCAAACCACCTTGCCGCCCTCGTCCAGCAGGTGCCAGCCCCACCGGACACAGCACGACTCGACCACGTTCAGCCCGCGCCCGTTCTCGTCGCACGGGTCCGGATCCCGCAGTACCGGGATGCCGCGGCCGGGGTCAGTGACCATGATCATGACGTACGGCGCCTGGCCGAGCAGCCGGAGCCGGATCGGGCATTCGTCGGTGCGCGGCCGGGCCTGGGTCATGCCGTGCCGCAGTGCGTTGGTGACCAGCTCGGAGACCACTAGCCCGGCCACGTCGACCAGGTCAGGCAGCTCCCAGTCGAGCAGCACGGTGCTGGCGAAGTCACGGGCCGTCCGGACCGCCTCGGGCACAGCGCGCAGGCCCCAGGTGGCGGACGGCTGCGTCGCGGCCAGCTCGTCGAGCGCGGACACTGGCGGGCGCAGAGGGCTGGTGTAACGCATCCCGGCGGGCTCCCCCGGGGAGGAAAGGAGCCACTCTTGGCCCACGCTGATGACCTCCGTTGTGACTGGCGAGGCCGCCCGGTGTGCGGTCATCGGGTTCCCGTCTGTCTCCTGGCACTTAGTCGTACAGGTGGCGCGCAAGCGCTATCATCCTCGATATACCTTGCAGGCGCAAGGGCGGATGCACGTGCAGATGAAAATGCGAATCGCACGTGCGGGCCGTTGAGGAGGCCTCGACCGGGAGGAGCTGCTGACGGATTTCTGAGGGAAAAGCTGGGGGGTTGGAGTGATCTCAGTGCAGCCGGGGAGCGGACCCACGGTCCTGCGAATCCTTCTCGGCTCCCAGCTGCGGCGGTTGCGTGAGGCCAGGGGGGTCACGCGCGAGGACGCCGGTTACGCCATCCGCGCATCCGGCTCCAAGATCAGCCGCATGGAGCTCGGCAGGGTCAGCTTCAAGGAGCGTGACGTTGTCGACCTGCTTGAGTTGTACGGGGTTACCGAGGAGACCGACCGGGCCACTCTGGTGGCGCTGGCCAGGGAAGCGAACTCGCCAGGCTGGTGGCACAAGTACGGCGATGTGCTCCCGGACTGGTTCCAGGTCTATGTCGGCCTGGAAGAGGCCGCGGCGCTGATCAGGCTCTACGAGGTCCAGTTCGTCCCCGGACTGCTCCAGACGGCGGACTACGCCAGGGCAGTCGTCAAGCTCGGTCAGCCAGGGGCGTCTGCTGCGGAGATCGAGCGCAGGGTGAGCCTGCGCGTGGCCCGGCAGGAACTGCTGAGCAAGCCGGACGCACCGCGCCTGTGGGCGGTGGTGGACGAAGCCGCGCTGCGGCGGCCGATTGGGGGCAAGGAGGTGATGCGCGCGCAGCTCGAGCGGCTGATCGAGGTGACCAGGGAGCCGAATATCACGCTCCAGGTCGTCCCGTTCAGCTCCGGTGGTCACGCGGCCGAGGGCGGAGCGTTCACCATCCTCCGGTTCCCGGAAGTCGACCTCCCCGATGTGGTCTACGTTGAGCAGCTCACGAGCTCCCTCTACCTGGATAAACGCGACGACGTGGAACGCTACACCGAGGTCATGGAACGCCTCAGTGTGGAGAGCGAGTCGCCTGAACACACCACGGAAATCCTGAGCGCGATGCTTGAGGAAGTCGGATAGATGAACACATACAACGGAATGCCTGCCACTGACTTGCTGGATGCAAGCTGGCGCAAGAGCAGCATCAGCAATTCCCAGGGGACGTGTGTCGAGGTAGCCCGGCTTAACGGGGGCGAGTTCGCGGTACGCAATTCGCGCAACCCGGAGGGCCCGGCCCTTATCTATACCCACGCCGAGATCGCGGCGCTCATCAAGGGCGTCAAGCTCGGCGAGTTCGACGACCTGCTGGTCTGAGACAGACCTCTATATATAAGAGCCTGCGCGGCCGGCCGGCCGCGATCAGCGCCGAATAGCCCGTAGCCCAGAGCCACTGGCCGCCGTGTTCCTGCGCGACACGGCGGCCAGTGCTTTGCGCGGCGGCCCCGCCGGTGGCGGCCGCCCCGCCGGGTGAGCCCCGGCCCCCGGCGCCGCGGTCCCGATCACTGACAAAGGCTGACATTGCACGCGAGACGTACGGTTTTCTGCCCGAATTGTCCGAGCTGGGCGTACCGGGCACGTGCTATGTCAGTGCTGGCCAGTGAATCTGCTCCCGAACCTGGAGATTTACTGAAATCTCTCTAAGACCTAACTGTGTACTATCTGGAAGACAGCTGCGGAACTGCTGCGGGTTGGCCGGGGCGGCCCGCATCGCGGGCAGGCCAGCCGGGCGCGCGGCTAGAGTCCTCACGTGACCCAGCTGCAGGAGACCAGCCTCAGGCCGCTGACCAGGCGGCTCATCGGCTGGGAGATCGTTGTCGTGTTCGGGGTGTCGCTGGGCGCGAGCGCGCTGTTCGCCATCATCAACCTGATCAGCTCGCTGACCGCCAGCAAGTCGCTCGGCAAGCAGCAGGCCCTGCTGGTCGGCTCGCTGGCGCCGGGCCGGCCGTGGCTGGACCTGACCCTGCAGCTGGCCAGCATCCTGACCACGCTGGTCCCGGTGGCCCTGGTGTTCTACCTGCTGGCCCGGGAAGGTGAGACACCGTCTTCGGCGCTGGGCCTGGACGCCAGCCAGCCCGGCCGGGACCTGGCCAAGGGCGCCGTGCTGGCCGCGCTGATTGGCGGCTCCGGGCTGGCCCTGTACCTGGCCGCGTACAAGCTCGGCATCGCGCTCAACGTGGTCCCGGAGAACCTGCCCGCCGTGTGGTGGCGGATCCCGGTGCTGATCCTGGACGCCACGCAGAACGGCATCCTGGAAGAGATCCTGGTCCTCGGCTACCTGCTCCGCCGCCTGGACCAGCTTGGCTGGGCGCCCGGCAAGGCGATCCTGGTCAGCGCGCTGCTGCGCGGGTCTTATCACCTGTACCAGGGCTTCGGCGGGTTCATCGGGAACGCCATCATGGGCGTGATCTTCGGCGTGCTGTACCTACGCTGGCGCCGGGTGACCCCCATGATCATCGCGCACGCACTCATCGACACCGGCGCGTTCGTGGGTTACGCGGCCCTGCACGGTCACGTCTCCTGGCTCCCCTAAGCCGCGTTTCATCAGTGCGGTGAGTTTGTGGTCACCGGCGACCGCAAACTCACCGCGCTAACGCGTTTCGCCGGCCGGGCCCGGCTGGGGACCCGGCTCGGGACCGGCTCGGGACCTGGTCGGCCCCGGGCTGGCCGTCAGCCGGCCGCGATCACGGCCGCGTCGGCTCCGGCAGCCCCGAGGTCAGGCCGGCCCCGCCAGGTCCCGGCAGCCCCGAGGTCAGGCAGCCCCCGGGTCAGGCCGGCCCGGCCAGGCCGCTGATGACGGTCGCGCCGGGCAGCTGGCCCACCAGCGCACCGGGCAGCACCAGCTTGGACCGGCGCACCCCGCTGCCGATCACCACCTGCGGGGTGGCCGCCAGCGCGGCGTCGACCAGTACCGGCCAGCCGGCTGGCAGCCCGATCGGGGTGATGCCGCCGTACTCCATGCCCGTCTCGGCCACCGCCACGTCCCGCGGCGCGAACGACGCCTTCCGCACGTTCAGCTCCCGGCGGACCACGCCGTTCACGTCGGCGCGGGTGGTGGCCAGCACCATGCAGGCCGCGAACCTGGTCTGCCCGCCGCGGCGGCCGCTGATCAGCACGCAGTTGGCCGACTCGGCCAGGCTGACGCCGTACCGCTCGCAGAACGCCGCGGTGTCGGCCAGGTCCGGGTCGATCTCCGCCACCGCCACCTGGCCCGCCAGCTCAGCCGGCCCGGCCGGCCTGGCCAGCCCGGCCGGCCCGGCCAGCGCATCGGCCACGGCCGGGGCCAGCAGGTCGGGCCGGTCCAGCGCGGGCACCGTGGTGAGCTCACCCATCTGTATCTGCACCCCGTTATCCTGCCACCATGCCCGCGCCAGACCCGGCCGACCCGGGCCAGCCGATAGCGGCGCTGCGCCAGGCCATGGCCGCCGGCACGCTCACCTCGGCCGCGCTCACCGCGCGCTGCCTGGACCGGATCGCCGAGCTGAACCCGCTGCTCCATGCGGTGATCACGGTCAGCCCGGACGCGCCGGCCGAGGCCGCGGCCCGGGACCAGCAGCGCGCGGCAGGCCACCCGGCCGGCCCGCTGCACGGCATCCCGGTGCTGATCAAGGACAACATCGCGGTGGCCGGGCTGCCCGCCACGGCCGGCTCGCCTGCCCTGGCCGGCGCGGAGACCGGGGACGCGTTCTGCGTCCGCAGGCTGCGCGAGGCCGGCGCGGTGATCGTCGGCAAGGCCAACCTGTCCGAGTGGGCCAACTTCCGCTCGCCGGCGTCCAGCAGCGGCTGGAGCACGCTGGGTGGGCAGGCGGCCAACCCGCACGCGCTGGACCGCAACCCGTCCGGGTCCAGTTCCGGCTCGGGCGTGGCGGTGGCGGCCGGCCTGGTCCCGCTCGCGGTCGGCACCGAAACCGACGGCTCGATCGTGTGCCCGGCCAGTGCCTGCGGGGTGGCCGGCATCAAGCCGACCCTGGGCCTGGTCAGCCGGCACGGGATCGTGCCGATCTCCGCCGAGCAGGACACGGCCGGCCCGATGGCCCGCACCGTGGCGGGCGCCGCCGCGCTGCTCAGCGCGCTGGCCGGGACCGACGACGCCGACCCAGCCACGGCGCAGGCGGCTGGCCACCGCACCGATTACACCCAGTTCCTGGATCCAGCCGCGCTGGCCGGCGCCCGGCTGGCGTGTGGCGGGACGGCTGCCGGGAGGCCGGCCAGGCCACGCTGGCCGTGCTGGACGCCGCGGTCGCCGCGGCGCGGGACGCGGGCGCGACCGTGCTCGACCCGGTGGAGCTGCCCGGTGCGGACGCCCTCGGGGAACCCGAGTCCGCCGCGCTGCGGCACGAGTTCAAGCGCGACCTCAACCGCCACCTGGCCGCGCTGCCCGGCCCCCGCCCGCGATCCCTGGCCGAGCTCATCAGATACAACATGCTGAACGCCCGCCAGGTGCTGGTGCACTTTGGCCAGGAACTGTTCGAGCAGGCCGAAGCGACCAGCGGGGATCCAGCCGACCCGGGCGCACTAGCCGCCCGGGCCGAGGCGGGCGCGCGGGCCCGGGAGGCGCTGGACGGCCCGCTCACCGCGCACCGGCTGGACGCGATCATCACACTGACGGCCAACCCGGCCTGCCTGACCGACCATGTGCTCGGCGACCATGACGTGTTCCACACCTCCAGCCCGTCCGCGGCGGCCGGGTACCCGGCGGTCAGCGTCCCGGCCGGCCTGGTGCACGGGCTGCCGGTCGGCCTGTCCTTCCTCGGCCCGGCCTGGAGTGAGCCCCGGCTGATCGCGCTGGCCGGTGCGTTCGAGGACGGCCGCCCCGTGCTGCGGTACCCCGATCTGACGGCTCACGTGCAACGGGCCAGGGCCGCCCGGGCCGCCCGGGCACAGCGATAACCTGCGAATCATGGATTCCTGGCGTGCCATGAATGTTCCCCAGCTGCCCGGGCAGGGCCCTGAGACCCTGCTCACCAATACCGCGACCGGTCAGCTGACCGTGGCCGCGACGGGCCCGGCCGCCACGTTGTACGCCTGCGGGATCACCCCGTACGACGCCACCCACATTGGGCACGCCGCCACGTTCCTGGCCTGGGACCTGCTCGTCCGGGCCTGGCGGGACGCTGGCCATCAGGTGACCTACGTGCAGAACGTGACCGACGTGGACGACCCGCTGCTGGAGCGCGCGGACCGGGATGGCGAGGACTGGCGGGCGCTGGCCGGCCGGGAGACCGACCGGTACCGGGCCGACATGACCGCGCTCCGGGTGCTGCCGCCGGACCGCCTGGTCGGCGCGGTGGAGGCGCTGGACATCATCGAGCCGTTCGCCGGCCGGCTGGCCGACCGGGGCGCGGTGTACGAGGTCGACGGGGACGAGTATTACTCCCGGGCCTGCGACGGCCGGTTCGGCTCGGTGTCCGGGCTGGGTCCCGCCGAGATGCTGGAACTGTTCGCTGAGCGCGGCGGCGACCCGGGCCGGCCGGGTAAGAAGGACCCGCTCGACCCGCTGGTCTGGCTGGCCGCCCGGCCCGGGGAGCCGTCCTGGCCGGCCCGGTTCGGCCCCGGCCGCCCCGGCTGGCACGTAGAGTGCGCGGCCATCGCCACCCACTACCTGGGCGTCTCGTTCGACGTGCAGGCCGGCGGCACCGACCTGATCTTCCCGCATCATGAGATGAGCGCCTCGCACGCCAGGGTGGCGCTGGACCCGGCCGCGTTCGCCCGGGTCTATGCGCACGCCGGCATGGTCCGGCTGGACGGGGAGAAGATGTCCAAGTCCCTGGGCAACCTGGTGTTCGTGTCCGGGCTGCTGGCCGACGGGGCTGACCCGATGGCCATCCGGCTGGCCGTCCTGGCCCATCACTACCGGGACGACTGGGACTGGACCGCGGCCGGGCTGGCCGCGGCCACGGCCCAGCTGGCCCGCTGGCGCGAGGCGGTGCGGGCAGCCGCGGCGGATGGCGCGGCGCTGGTCCCCCCGGGTGAGGAAGTGCTGGCCGCGGTGCGGGTGGCGCTGGCCTGCGACCTGGACGCCCCGGGTGCGCTGGCCGCGGTGGATCGCTGGGCCGGCGCGGTGCTGGGCGGCCAGCCCGGCGGCGGCGACCCGGCGGCCGCCGCGCGGCTGGTCCGGGACACGGTGGACGCCCTGCTCGGCGTGGCCCTGTAACGCTCCGGCGGCTTCCCGAACGCGGCCCGTGGCGGTAGCGTGATATCGCTGAGCGATATCGCCCGTGTACTCGGAGCGCACCATGACCGACCCTCCCGATCCCCCGGCCCCCGGCGCCGCCTACTCCTCGATGGACGCGTCCCGGCTGCTCGTCCAGGCGCTGGCCGGGCTGCCGCCCGCCGACCGGGACAAGGTGTACACCTGGCTGCTCGGCACCAGCCTGCGGCTGCGGCCCGGCCTGGCCAGCCAGCTCGACGCGCCGCTGACCCGGGCCGCCCGGGCCGGCCTGCCCGCCACCCAGCAGGACTTCGGTGAGGCCGGCGCCGAGATGGTGCGCATGCTGTTCCGCAGCCCGGCGGCGCAGGCCCAGCAGATGGTGCCGGTCCGGTTCTCGGCTGAGCAGCATAAAAGGCTGCGCGCCTGGTGCACCGCGCACGGCTTCTCCATGGCCACGGTCATCCGCGGCCTGGTCGACCGGTTCCTGGACAGCCAGCAGGCGGCCGGGGACTGACCGCCGGTCAGCTCAGCAGCGCGATATCCACCCGGCGCAGCCGCTGCGCCTGGTCCAGCTCCACCGCCAGGCTCAGCCGCGCGTGCTCACCGTCCAGTTCCACCGTCACCGAGTTCAGCCCGTTCCCGGCCCGCAGCGCCCCGGCCCGGCACTGGCCGGCCCAGGCCCCGGCGGTCCGCAGCCGCCGGCCCAGCAGGGCCGTGTCCAGCCGCTCAGCCACCGGGAGGTCGGCGGGCCAGCCGGGCGCACCGGCGTTAAGCAAGGAAATGAGCGCCTCGGTGCAGCGCCAGAGCGGTGAATCCCAGGCCGGCGGGACGGCTAGGGACAGCAACTGGACCCGCGGCGGGTCCTCCGGGGTGAGCTTGATCTCCACCGCCGCGTCGCCGCGCTCGCCGTGCAGCCACCAGCGCAGGTGGGCTGGGGAGTCGGATTCGGCCGGGCGGGACCCGGTATCCCGCGGCGGGCCGAGGCGCTCCCAGGTCAGCGCGGCCTTCTCCTGGCGGGCCGGGTACGGCTCGTCCTGGGCCACGTTCGGGGTGAACAGCCGGGCCGCGGCCGCGTCGTCCCAGGACCGGAGCAGCTCGGTCACCGTCCGCTGGGCCTGCAGCGTTTCCGGCCACGGGGTGCCGGGCGCGGGTACCGGGCCGCGGCTGCGCGGCTGGCCCGCGGGCGGGGCCGGGGCGGCCGCCAGCAGCACGTCCAGCAGCTGGCCGGCCAGCGTGTGCGCACCGGCGTAGGTGCTGTTGGCCAGCACGATCACGGCCCGGCCGGAGGCCGGATGCCAGCGCATGTGACTGCCGAAGCCGGGGTAGCCGCCGCCGTGGAACACCAGCCGGCCCCAGGCCGGGTGCTCCTCGATGAACAGCCCGAAGCCGTAGCTGAGCTGGCTGCCCAGGCCGGCCCCGCCGGGCAGCGGCAGCGCCGGGTAGGGCGGGATGGCGACCTGGGGCAGCTGCATCTCGCGCCGGGTGGCCCGGCGCAGCGGGTGCGGCCCGCCGTCCGCTTCGGCCCCGGCCGGGAAGCCGCCGGCCAGCCCGGTCACCCAGCGGGCCAGGTCACGCACGCAGCTGAACACCCCGCCCATCGGGGCGAACGCGCCGTTGCCATCCGGCAGCAGCTCGGCCCAGTCGGCCGGGCCGAGGCCGCGCTGGTAGCCGCGGGCCAGTTCTTCCGGGTCGAAGTCCGCGCTGTCGTACCCGGTCCGGTCCAGGCCGAGTGGCCCGAGCAGCCGGCTGGCCACGTAATCCTGGTAACTGGTCCCAGCGGCCGCCGCAATCACCCGGCCGAGCAGCGCGTAACCCAGGTTGGAGTACTCGAAGCAGGTCCCCGGGGCCCACGCCTGGCGCACCCCGCGGCGCAGCAGGGCGGCGAACTCGGCCAGTGGCAGGCCCTGCTGACGGTCGCCCCACGGATCGTCGGTCGGGAAGCCCGCGGTCATGGTCAGCAGGTGCTGCACGGTGATGTCTGGCGCATCCGCGCTGACCTGGCGCATCCCGCTCAGCTCGGGGACAAAGCGGAGCACCGGGTCGGCCAGCCAGAGGAGGCCGTCGTCGCGCAGCGCGAGCGCGGCCGCGGCGGTGAAGCTCTTGGTCATGGAGGCGATGCGGAACACCGTGCCGGCGTCGGGCGGCGGCCCGCCCAGCCAGCGCTGGCCGTACCCGGCCGTGTGCACCAGGGCGCCGCCGGCCACGATCCCGTACGCGACGCCGGGAGCGCCGGCGCTCCGCTGGAAGTCCGCGACCAGATCGTCCGCGGCGGCGAGCGCGGCCGGTGGCAGGTGTTCATCCACACCGTGACGGTAGCGGAATAGCCCCCGGCGGCCGGGGGTTCCCCCCGCATGGGGACAGCGTTGTCCGGCCGCCGGGCCAACTGGGCAGGCAATATCGTGTACCGGGCCAGCGAGCTGAGCCGGCCCGCCGACCTGGCCGGGCTGCAGGCCGTGGTCCGGGATCGCCCGCAGGTGTGCGCGGTGGGCACCGGTCATTCGTTCAACCGCATCGCCGACACGCGGGGCACGCTCGTCTCGCTGGAAGCGATGCCCGCCGACATCACCATCGACGCGGAGCGGGCCGCGGTGACGGTGTCCGGCGGGATGACCTACCAGCAACTCGCCCCGCGGCTGGACGCGGCCGGCTGGGCGCTGCGCACGCTGGCCTCGCTGCCCCACCTGACCGTGGCCGGCGCCTGCGCCACGGCCAGCCACGGCTCGGGGGACGGCAACGGCAACCTGGCCACTGCGGTGTCCGGGATGCAGCTGGTCACCGCGGATGGCGAGCTGCGCACGCTGCGCCGGGACGCTGACGGGGACCGGTTCCGCGGCGCGGTGGTCGCGCTGGGCGCGCTGGGCGTCGTGGCCAGCCTGACCCTGGATCTGGTGCCCACGTTCGAGGTCCAGCAGTACGTGTACGAAGGGCTGCCCGCCGCCATGCTGAGCAGCCACTTCGACGAGATCTTCGGCAGTGCCTACAGCGTCAGCGTGTTCACCGACTGGCAGGGCGCCCGGCACGGCCAGGTCTGGGTCAAGCAGCGCGTCGGCTCCGGCGGTTCGTGGCAGCCTGAGCCGCGGTGGATGGGCGCCACCCTCGCGGACCGCCAGCTGCACCCGATCCCGGGGCAGCCGCCCGAGTATGCCACCCAGCAGCTCGGCGTGCCCGGCCCGTGGCACGAGCGGCTGCCGCACTTCCGCGGCGAGTTCACCCCGAGCAGCGGGCAGGAACTCCAGTCCGAATACCTGCTGCCCCGGCAGCGCGCGGCGGGTGCGTTCGACGCGCTGGCCAGCCTGGCCAGCTCCCTGCTGCCGGTGCTGCAGATCTGCGAGATCCGCACGGTGGCCCCGGACGACCTGTGGCTGAGCCCGAGCTACCAGCGGGACACGGTGGCGGTGCACTTCACCTGGATCAAGGACACCGTCGCCGTGACACCGGTCATGGTGGCGGTCGAGCATCTGCTCGCCCCGCTGGGCGCGCGGCCGCACTGGGCCAAGCTGTTCACCACCTCACCGCACGCGGTGCGGGCGCTGTACCCCCGGTCCGCTGACTTCCAGCGGTTGCTGCACGACACTGACCCGGCAGGCAAGTTCCGCAACAGCTTCGTCAGCAAGTACTTTCACGATTAGTCCGGTAAGGGGGGACCCTGGAGCCCCCGCTCGCCGCTGTGCTGACCCGGGGGGGGGTAAGGGGACGACCCCCGCAGCCCCCGCTGTGCTAACCCGGAGGGACGACCCCCGGAGCCCCCCGCTCGCCGCTACGCGCGGAACGCCGGCTCGGCGGGCACCCGCCTGCGGCGGGCCCCGCCTCGCCGGCGCACTAGGTCTCGGCTTCGCTGCAGTCCTACTGGCTGGGCTGGGGCACCTTGCACTCGACCTTGGGGTTGACGCCGACGTAGTTGAGCGGGCCAGCCAGAATCGTCACGGCGATGGTGCTGGCCTTGGTGCAGCTCGCGATCGAGCCGCTGTAGTAGTGCCGTTGTGCCCCGGCTATCGCGCCGATTATCAGCCAGATGACCAGAATGGCCGTGCCTAGCCGCACGGTTACCTCCGGGGGCGAGACCCGCTGGAGCGCCCGCTGCGCTGGCCAGCCCGGGTGCCGGGTCAGCTTAGCTGGATATGGCGGGTTTCCGGCTGGTGCGTGATCATTTCGTTTCCGTCCGTCCGGCCGGCCTGGCGCGCCCGCCGCGGGATGTCAAGACCGGGATTTTTACTGTGCATGGGCCGGCCCAAAGTGCGGCTTTAGCCTGGCGCCATTACCGCATGCTGGGGATTTATCCACAGAACGTAATTCCAGGCTGGTCCCCGTCGTCCGGCCGGGCGACCGTAGGGTCATGAATAACACTCCTTCCGACCCCGGCCCCGGTGTGTTCTCCCGGCCGCCTCGCGTCCGCGTCAGCTCACCCGGCGACATCCTCGCCGTCGTGCCGCACCTGCTCGGCTTCCATCCCGCTGACAGCCTGGTGGTGGTGGGCACCGGGCCATTAGCTGGCGAGGGGAGGCGCACCGCCGGGGGAGCGCAGCGAATCGAGCTCGCGTTCCGCTATGACCTGCCCGACCCGCCGGATGCCGCAGTCGCGGCCGGCATCGCCAAGCACGCCGCCGCGGTACTCGGGCAGCGTGCGCTGAACACGGTGATCGGCATCGGCTACGGCCCCGGTGCGCTGGTCACCCCGGTGGCCGACGCGCTCGCCGCCGCGGTCCGCGAGCGCGGCCTGCGGCTGCACGAGCTGATGCGGGTCGAGGGCAGCCGCTACTGGTCTTACCTGTGCGCCAACCCGCAGTGCTGCCCGCCCGAGGGGGTGCGGTTCGACATCCAGGCCAGCCCAGCGGCCGCAGCCCTGACCGTGGCGGGCCTGGTCGCCTACCCCGACCGGGCGGCGCTGGCGGGCACCGTGGCCCCGGTCACCGGTGCGGCGGCCTGGGCCATGGAGCGGGCCACGGCCCGGGCCCAGTCCCGCGCCGCCAGGCTGGTCAAGCTGGGTGCCAGCGGCGGCCTGGACCCGGTGACCAGGCTGTTGGCCGACGCCGGGCGGCGGGCCGTGCAGGACGCGATCGCCAGCTACCAGGCGGGTCAGCCGGTCACCGGGGACGATCCGGTGGCCTGGCTGTCGGTGGCGCTGGCCCACCTCCCGGTCCGGGATGACGCCTGGTCACGGATGGACCCCGGGTACCGCGACGCGCACCTGCGGCTGTGGTCCGACGTGGTCCGCCGGGCCCGGCCGGCCTACCTGGCCGCGCCCGCGTCGCTGCTCGCGTTCACCGCCTGGCAGTCTGGTGAGGGGGCGCTGGCCAACATTGCCATCGACCGCGCGCTGGCCGCCGATCCCGGCTACTCGCTGGCCCGCCTGCTGCGGGACATCCTCGATGCGGGTGTGCCGCCGTCCGAGGCGCGGCTGCCGATGACGCCGGAGCAGGTGGCGGACAGCTACGCGGTCGCGCAGGCCGCCCCCGGGCCGGTAGGCGGGCCAGTTCCAGGCCGTCCCGCCCCGACCCGCCCGCGCCGGGCCGGCGGCAGGCGGCGAATGGCCGGCGGTCGTGCCGACAGCTGAACGCCCCTGGGCACCAATGCGCCAGCCGGCCGGTCCCACCCGGCTGAGCTGGGTGACCCGCAGGTTCCGCGCCAGCGCGGCCTGGGTACATCAGGGGGCAAACCGGGACCTACCGTCCGGTAAACTTCCGTGGCCGCTCGTCGGCCCGGGCCGGAACTTGCCCGGATGGGGCTAGAGCGATCATCCTCTCCCCAGGGGCCCGACCTGGCCAGGAGCGAAACGGAGGGCGGAGTGACTCAGCTGGGCGCAACGGAGCGGCAGCCTGCCGCGCGGCAGGCGCATGCCGCGGCGGTGGCCAGCCTCCAGCAGGCCTACGCGGCCATCCCGCCACGGACCTCGGTCCGGCTGGCCAAGCGCACCTCGAACCTGTTCCGGTTCCGCGAGGCCGGGCCGTCGGCCGGGCTGGACGTGTCCGCCTTCGGCAGCGTGATCTGCGTGGACCCGGAAACCAGGACGGCTGTGGTGGGCGGCATGACCACGTACGAGGACCTGGCCGATGCCACGCTGCGGCACGGCCTGATGCCGCTGGTGGTGCCGCAGCTCAAGACGATCACGCTGGGCGGCGCGGTGTCCGGGCTGGGCATCGAGTCGACGTCGCTGCGCAACGGCCTGCCGCACGAATCGGTGCTGGCCATGGAGATCCTCACCGGGGACGGCCAGGTGGTCACGGCCACCGCGGACAACGAGCACGCCGACCTGTTCCGCGGCTTCCCCAACTCCTACGGCACGCTGGGCTACACGCTGTCGCTGACCATCGAGCTGGAGCCGGTGCAGCCGTTCGTGCACGTGCGGCACTTCCGGTTTGGCGACCCGGAATCCTGCCTGGCGGCCATCGCGCAGATCGCCGCGGACGGCAGCTACCAGGGGCACCGGGCCGACTTCGTCGACGGCGTGATGTTCAGCCTGACCGAGCTGTACCTCACCGTGGGGGCGTTCAGCCAGGTGGCGCCGTGGCATAGCGACTACACGGGAAGCCAGATCTTCTACCAGTCGCTGCGCGGACCGCGGGAGGACTTCCTCACCATCCGGGACTACCTGTGGCGCTGGGACACCGACTGGTTCTGGTGCTCCCGGCCGTTCGGGGTGCAGAATCCGGTGCTCCGCCGGCTGTGGCCGCGCCGGTACCGCCGGTCGGACGTGTACCGGGCGCTGGTCGCCTTCGACCGGCGGCACGGCCTGTCCGCCGCGCTGACCGCGCGCCGCGGGCAGCCGCCCCGGGAGTCGGTCATCCAGGACGTCGAGATCCCGGTCGGCCGGGGCGCCGAGTTCCTCCGCTTCTTCGCCGCGGACGTGGGCATGACCCCGGTATGGCTGTGCCCGCTGCGGCTGCGCAGCGGCACCCGCTGGCCGCTGTACCCGCTGGCCCCCGGTGAGGTGTACGTGAACTTCGGCTTCTGGGGCATGGTCGCGCTGCCGCCGGGCCGCGAGGACGGGTACCACAACCGGCTCATCGAGGACAAGGTGGCCGCCCTGAGCGGGTCCAAAGGCCTGTACTCAACGTCGTTCTACAGCCAGGAGCAGTTCTGGGCCACGTACAACGGGCCCGCCTACGCCGCGCTCAAGAGCCGGTACGACGCGGACGGGAGGCTGGCCGGGCTGTACGAGAAGTGCGTGCGCGGGCAGTAACGCAGCAGGGAAGGGATAGCAAACATGGCGCTGGCCGACGTCTTCCAGCGGATCGCGGGGCCGGATGCCCCGGTGGAGTTCCGGGCCTACGACGGGAGCAGTACGGGCACTCCGGGGGCCCCGGTCCGGATCACAGTCCGGTCCCCGGTAGCCGTTGCCTACCTGGCCCAGGCGCCCGGCACGCTGGGGCTGGCCCGGGCCTACGTGTCCGGGCACCTGGACGTCGAGGGCGATATGTATACCGCGCTGCGGCGGATGATCCAGGCCCAGGAAGGGAGCCTGTCCACCGCTGAGAAGGTCCGGCTGCTGCGTGAGCTGGGCGGGGTCAAGCGGCTGCTGCCGCGGATCCCGCCGCCCCCGCAGGAGGTCCGGGTCAACCGCCGCTGGCTGGGCGGCAAGCGGCACTCCAGGCAGCGGGACGCCTCGGCGATCTCGCACCACTACGACGTGTCCAACACGTTCTACGAATGGGTGCTCGGGCCGTCCATGGCCTACACGTGTGCCTGCTTCCCGCTGCCGGATGCCTCGCTGGAGGAGGCGCAGGCCTACAAGCACGACCTGGTGGCCAGGAAGCTGGGCCTGCGGTCCGGGATGCGGCTGCTCGACGTCGGCTGCGGCTGGGGCGGCATGGTGCGGCACGCGGCCCGGGAATACGGGGTCAAGGCGCTCGGCGTGACGCTGTCCGCACAGCAGGCGGCCTGGGCCCAGCAGGCCATCGAGGACCAGGGGCTGGCCGGGCTGGCCGAGGTGCGGCATCTCGACTACCGGGACGTGACCGAGGGCAATTTCGACGCGGTCAGCTCGATTGGGCTCACCGAGCACATTGGCCAGGCCCATCTGCCTGGCTACTTCGGGTTCCTGCACGGCAAGCTGCGGCCGGAAGGGCGGATGCTGAACCACTGCATCACCCGGCCGGACAACACCAGCCCGGCCCGGGTGGTCGGCGGGTTCATCAACCGGTACGTGTTCCCCGACGGGGAGCTGGAGGGACCGGGCTTCCTGGTGTCGATGATGAACGACACCGGGTTCGAGGTCCGGCACGAGGAGAACCTGCGCGAGCACTACGCGCTGACCCTGGCCAGCTGGTGCGCCAACCTGGACGCACACTGGGACGAGGCCGTGGCCGAGGTGGGCGAGGGTACCGCCCGGGTGTGGCGGCTCTACATGGCCGGTTCCCGGCTCGGTTTCGAGCGCAACGTGGTCCAGTTGCACCAGATCCTCGGGGTCAGGCTGGGCGCGGACGGCCAGGCGGGTATGCCGCTGCGCCCCGACTGGGAGCGCTCGGCTGCGACGTCGTCAGACCCTGCCATGGCCTGAGCGCCGCCGAGGCGGGGGTTCCCCCGGGCTGGCACAGCGGAGGGCTCCGGGGAGTCGTCCCCCCGGGGTAGCACAGGGGTTCCGGGGGGTCGTCCCCCCGGCTAGCAGAGATAGACAAGAATGGCGGCATGGACGCAGCGCAGCCTGAGCCCGGCACCGGCCAGCGGGATATCGTCGTCCTCGGCTCCACCGGGTCGATAGGCACCCAGGCGGCGGACATCGTCCGGCGCAACCCGGGCCGGTTCCGGGTGGCCGGGCTGGCCGCCGGCGGCAGCAACCCAGATCTGCTCGCCGCCCAGGCTGTCGAGTTCGGTGCTGAGGTGGTCGCGGTGGCCAGCGAGGCCGCCGTGGACAGTGTCCGCGAGGCGCTGCGCGGCGCGGCTGCGGCGGCGGGCTCCAGTCGGCCGCTGCCCAAGCTGCTGGCCGGCCCGGCCGCGGTCGCCGAGGCGGCGGCGTGGCCCTGCGACGTGGTACTCAACGCGGTGACCGGCGCGGTCGGCCTGCCTGCCACGCTGGCCGCGCTGGACGCGGGCCGGGTGCTCGCCCTGGCCAACAAGGAATCCCTGATCATCGGCGGCCCGCTGGTGGCCAGCCGGGCCGCGCCCGGGCAGATCGTGCCGGTCGACTCCGAGCACTCGGCCATCGCCCAGTGCCTGCGCGGTGGCCGCGCGGGTGAGGTGGCCCGGCTGGTGCTGACGGCCAGCGGCGGTCCCTTCCTCGGCCGCACCCGGACCGAACTGGCCGGTGTCACACCGGCCCAGGCGCTGGCCCACCCGAACTGGGACATGGGCCCGGTCGTCACGATCAACTCAGCCACGCTGGTGAACAAGGGCCTGGAGCTGATCGAGGCGCACCTGCTGTTCGGCCTGGGCTTCGAGCGGATCGAGGTCGTGGTGCACCCGCAGTCGGTGATCCACTCCATGGTCGAGTTCACCGACGGCGCCACCATCGCCCAGGCCAGCCCGCCGGACATGCGGATCCCCATCGCGCTCGGGCTGGCCTGGCCGGACCGGGTACCGGGGGCCGGCCCGGCCGTCGACTGGACCCGGCCGAACAGCTGGACGTTCCAGCCACTGGACGAGGAAGCCTTCCCGGCGGTCGCGCTGGCCCGGGAGGCGGGCCGGACCGGCGGCACCGCGCCCGCGGTCTACAACGCGGCCAACGAAGTGTGCGTTGGGGCGTTCCGGGCCGGCCGGATCAGCTTCCTGCGAATCGTGGACACCGTGGCGAAGGTAGTCTCGGAGCATGAGAGCACGGCCCGGGACGCGGTAACCCTGGATGACGTGCTCGCGGCGGACCGCTGGGCCCGGGTCCGCGCGCAGGAACTGACTGGCGCGGGAGCGGACAGCGTGCGTGCCGCACAGGATGCGGCACCCGGGGAGGGAGGGTCGGCCGGATGACGCTGCTCGGCTGGATCATCTTCCTGCTCGCGCTGCTGTTCTCGATCATGCTGCACGAGTTCGGGCACTTCATCACCGCGAAGAAGTTCCACATGAAGGTCACCCAGTTCTTCGTGGGCTTCGGGCAGACGCTGTGGTCGCGGGTCCGCGGGGAGACCGAGTACGGGATCAAGGCGCTGCCGGCCGGTGGCTACGTCAAGATCGTCGGGATGACCGCGCTGGAGGACGTGGACCCGGCCGATGAGCCGCGGTCGTTCCGCCGCCAGCCCGGCTGGCAGCGGATGATCGTGCTCGGCGCCGGGTCGTTCATGCACTTCGTGCTGGCCTTCGTGCTGCTGTTCATCCTGGCCGTGGGCATCGGCCAGGCGGCGAACAGTTCGTCGTCCACCGTCGGGGCCATCGACCCGTGCGTGCCGAAGAGCGAAACCGCGGCCACCTGCACCAACTCCGACCCGGTGTCGCCGGCCGCCAAGTCGGGCCTCCGCACCGGCGACAAGATCATCGCGCTGGCGGGCAGGCCGGTGCACACCTGGAACCAGCTCGGCGCGGCCATCCGGGCCCAGCCCGCGGGCACCCCGGTGCCGGTTACCGTGCTGCGCGACGGGCACCGGCTGACGCTGCACCCGGCGCTGGCCACCATCCACGGCCGGAAGGGCTCCTACCTCGGTATCTCGCCGTTCATCCTGTACCCGACAGTGGGCCCGATCAGCGCGGTCCGGTTTGCCGGCTCGGAGTTCGGCCAGATCGTGGTCGGCTCGGTGCAGGCCCTGGGCGACATCCCGAAAGCCATCCCGGATCTGTTCGCCAGGGACCGGAGCCGTTCCGCGGGTGGCAACGTGACCAGCGTGGTCGGTGCGGGCGAGTACACCGGCGAGGCGTTCTCCGCCCCCGTGGGCTGGCAGACCAAGGTGACGGTGGTGCTGTACATCGTCATCTCGCTGAACATCTTCGTCGGGCTGTTCAACCTGCTGCCGCTGCTCCCGCTGGACGGCGGGCACCTGGCGGTGGTGATTTACGAGAGCATCCGGTCCTGGATCGCCCGGCTGCTCCGCCGGCCCGACCCAGGCCTGGTGGACATGCGCAAGCTGCTTCCGGTCAGCGTGGGAGTGTTTGCACTGCTGATCGGCTTCGCCCTGCTGCTCATCGCGGCCGACATCTTTAACCCGGTACATCTACCTCAATAGGGGATTCACACCATGACGGTTGATCTTGGCATGCCGGAGCCCGCCGCCGAGCCGCTGGCCCCGCGGCGCAAGTCACGTCAGATCATGGTGGGCCACGGCAAGCACGCCGTCCCGGTCGGCGGCGGCGCGCCGGTGTCGGTCCAGTCGATGACCACCACGGTCACCGCCGACGTCAATGCCACCCTGCAGCAGATCGCCGAGCTCACCGCGGCCGGCTGCCAGATCGTCCGGGTCGCGGTGCCGTCGCAGGACGACGCGGACGCGCTGCCGGAGATCGCCCGCAAGTCGCAGATCCCGGTCATCGCCGACATCCACTTCCAGCCCAAGTACGTGTTCGCGGCCATCGACGCGGGCTGCGGCGCGGTCCGGGTCAACCCGGGCAACATCAAGGCGTTCGACGACAAGGTGGCCGAGATCGCCCGGGCCGCCTCCGGCGCCGGGACCCCGATCCGGATCGGCGTCAACGCGGGATCGCTGGACAAGCGGCTGCTGGCCAAGCACGGCCGGGCCAGCGCCGCGGCGCTGGTCGAGTCAGCGCTGTGGGAGTGCTCGCTGTTCGAGGAGCACGGCTTCACCGACATCAAGATCTCGGTCAAGCACCACGACCCGGTGGTGATGATCTCTGCCTACCGGCAGCTTGCCCAGGCTTGCGACTACCCGCTGCATCTGGGGGTGACCGAGGCGGGCCCGGCCTTCCAGGGCACGGTCAAGTCCGCGGCTGCGTTCGGCGCGCTGCTGGCCGAGGGGATCGGGGACACCATCCGGGTGTCGCTGTCCGCGCCGCCGGTCGAGGAGGTCAAGGTGGGCACCGCGATCCTGGAATCACTCGGCCTCCGCGACCGCGGCCTGGAGATCGTGTCCTGCCCGTCCTGCGGCCGGGCCCAGGTCGACGTGTACACGCTGGCCGATCAGGTCACCGCGGGCCTGGAAGGGCTGGAGGTGCCGCTCCGGGTAGCGGTGATGGGCTGCGTGGTCAACGGACCGGGCGAGGCCCGCGAGGCGGACCTGGGCGTGGCCTCCGGCAACGGCAAGGGCCAGATCTTCGTCAAGGGCGAGGTGATCAAGACCGTGCCCGAGTCACAGATCGTGGAGACGCTGATCGAGGAGGCCATGAAGCTGGCCGAGTCGGTGGCCGGTGCGGTGCCCCCCGCCGCCCCGGAGGTCACGGTCTCCTAGGCACGGCCGGCTGGATCAGCTCGGCGGCCCGCTCGGCGATGGCCAGCACGGTCGCGTTGGGATGGGCGTTCGGGATCGTGGGCATGACCGACGCGTCGGCCACCCGGAGCCCGGCCAGCCCGTGCACCCGCAGCTGCGGGTCGACCACCGCGGCCGCGTCCCGGCCCATCCGGCACGTGCCGGCCGGGTGGCAGTAGCTGTCCGCGCCGCGGCGGATGTAACCGCGCAGCGCCTCCCGGCTGCGCACGTCCGGGCCGGGCCACACCTCGGCCCGCGCCAGCCGGGCCAGGCCGGGGCTCGCCGCGGCCCGCCGGATCAGCCGCAGGCCCTCCTCCAGCCGGTCCAGGTCGCGGCGGTCGGCCAGGAAGCCCGGGTCGATCAGCGGGCGGGCCTCGGGCGCGGGCCCGGCCAGCCGTACCGACCCCCGGCTGGCCGGCCCGGTTACCGAGGCCACCAGGGCGTACCCGGTGCTGGGCGGCGCGCAGCCGGCCGGGGCCAGCGGTAGCAGGATCGGGAACAGGTGCAGATCTGGGTAGCCGGCCGCGAGCCTGCTGCGCAGCGCGGCGTACGCCTCCCCGTGGTTGTACCGGCTGGCGGGCAGCGGCGACCGGGCCGCATACGAGACCAGGATGATCGGGTGGTCCTGCAGGCTGGCCCCCACCCCGGGCAGGTCCGCCACCGGCTGGATACCGAGCGCCCGCAGCTCGCCGGCCGGGCCGATGCCGGACAGCAGCAGCAGCTGCGGTGAGCCGATGGCCCCGGCGCACAGGATCACTTCCGCGCTGGCCGCCGCGCGGGCCACGGTCCCGGCCGCCAGGTAGCTCACGCCGGTGCACCGGTCCCCGCGCAGGCGCAGCCCGGTGACCACGCAGCCGGTCTCGACCGCCAGGTTCGGCCGGTCCAGGGCCGGCCGCAGGTAGGCGTCGGCCGGGCTGACCCGCTCCCCGCCGGAGATGGCCAGATCGACCCAGGCCGCGCCTTCCTGCCGCTCGCCACTGAGATCACCGGTGACCGGGCAGCCCAGCCCGGCCAGGGCGGTGACCAGCGCCTCGGCGACCGGATGGCGGTGCGCCCGGGCCGCCGGGCTGACCGGTAACGGGCCGCCGGTGCCACGCAGCGCCGGGTCGCGGCCGTCCGCCCGCTCGCTGCGCCGGAAGTACGGCAGCAGGCCCGCGAAGTCCCAGCCGTCCGCGCCGCCCGCCGCCCACCCCTCATAGACGGCCCGGTGGCCGCGGACATGGGCCATGGCGTTGATGGCACCGGATCCGCCCAGCGCCCGGCCGCGCGGGTAACTAACCGGCCCGGCATCCGCCTGGCTGGTCGTCCGGTCGGCCCAGTCCGCCGCCGAGCCCAGGTTCTCCGGCCACGCGCTGGGCACCGTCATCGCGCGGGTCCGGGCCAAGCTGCCCGCCTCCAGCAGCAGCACCCGGGCCGCCGGGTCCTGGCTCAGCCGGGCGGCCAGCACACAGCCCGCCGTGCCCGCGCCGACCACGATGTAGTCGTACCCCTGCACCGTGCTCCCTCCCGGGCGCCCCATGAGCCGCCGGGCTAGCTGCCGTTGGTCGCGGCCCGCGCCGTGGCCACCTGGCCGGCTGCGGCGCAGTCGGCCACGATCAGCTCGCCGACCTGGTCGGCGAGCAGCTCCCGGGCCTCGGGGTGCAGCTGGCTGTCAGTGATCAGGGTGTCCACCTCGTTCAGGGCGGCGAACGAGCTCAGCCCCACGATGCCCCATTTGGTGTGATCGGCCACCACCGTCACCCGGCGCGCCGCCAGCACGAACGCGCGGTTGGTCTCTGCCTCGGCCAGGTTGGGCGTGGTCAGGCCGGCCGCCGGGTCGATGCCGTGACAGCCCAGGAACAGCTGGTCCACATGCAGCGACCGGATCGCGATGTCGGCGATCGGGCCGACCAGCGCGTCGGACGGGGTGCGCACCCCGCCGGTCAGCACCACCTGCGCGGTGGCGGCGAGCTGCCCGGTCGGCCGGGCGGTGCCGAAAATGCTGGCCACCCGTACCGAATTGGTAACGATGGTCAGGCCGGGCACGTCGAGCAGGTGCTGGGCCAGGGCGAACGTGGTGGTGCCGGCCGACAGCGCGATCGCGGTGCCCGGAGCGGCCAGCACCGCGGCGGCCCGGGCGACTGCCTCCTTCTGCGGCTTCTCCAGCACCGACTTGGCCTCGAAGCCGGGTTCGTGGCTGCTGGGCGCGCCGGGCAGCACCGCGCCGCCGTGCACTTTCTCGATCAGCCCGGCCCGCGCCAGGGCCTCGAGGTCACGCCGGATCGTCATATCCGACACGCCGAGGCGCTGGGTGAGATCGCTGACCCGGGCGCTGCCGGCCCGCCGGATATCTTCCAAGATCAGCGACTGCCGGTGTCTGGCGAGCATGCCTGGACCTTCCTCACCCCGGGCGGCCTGCGGGTGTGCGCAGCCGACCTGTGATGACGCCGGAATCGGATCTTTACATCTTGTTCGTTGACGATCGTGTCTGTGTGATTTAGCTTAAGGCTCCAGCGAGGGGTGCATCGCTTCGGTCAAACCGATTGAGAGCGCTAACTAGGGGGGCTAGCAGCCCTTCTGGGACGCCCCGAGTGTGGCTGAGCACCGGCGCTCCGCGGCAGGCCCAGCCTTGGAAAACGACAGGGATTCGAGGGCAGTCGCGATGCAGCGAATGCGGACTCAGAGTTCGCTGTGTGGCCTGCCACACGGGCCGCTGGCTAGGGCCGCCAGGCGGATGTCCGACCATCGCTCACCCCGGCGCGCCGCGCCGTGGCGTCACGCCGAGCACTGCGAAATTCTCCTGGAGGTAGATAGATGAAGAAGATCGACCCCACGGTCGACGAGGCCATCCAGACACTGAACATGAAAGACGGGCCGTCCCGCCGCCGGCTGCTCAGCAGCGCCGGAATTGTCAGTGCCTCGGCAGCGGCGGCCGGCCTGATCGCGGCCTGCGGGGGATCCACCCCCAGCAGCAAGGCGGCGGCCAGCACCGCGGGTAACTTCCCGAAGACGCCGGCCTGGACGTTCTGGTACGTCAACCACGTCACCACGAACCCGTTCTTCGTGCCCACCCAGTACGGGTTCCAGGACGCGGCCGCGCTGCTCGGCCTGCCCACCCCCAAGTGGGGCGGCTCGCAGACCTCGCTGGCCTCGGAAATGGTGAGCTACTTCAACACCGCGATCGCGGCCAAGGCGTCCGGGATCGCCTACGCCGGGATCGACGCCACGTCGTTCACCACGCCGACCAAGAACGCGATGAACGCGGGCATCCCGGTGCTCAGCTACAACGCCGACGGCCTGATCAACAAGGGCGTCTCCGACATCGGCACCAACCGGCTGGCCTACGTCGGCCAGGCGCTGTACATCTCCGGCCAGCAGCTGGGCACCAGGATCAAGAGCCTGGTCCCGGGCGGCGGTGACATCGCTATCTTCATCGCCACCCCCGGCTCCGGCAACATCCAGCCCCGCTACGACGGCGCGGTCTCGGTGCTCGGCAGCAGCTACACCGTGCACGAGGTGGCGACCGGCGCAGCGACCGGCCAGGAACTGTCCGCGGAGAAGGCGTTCCTGACCGGGCACAAGACGATCAAGGGCGCGTTCGCCGTGGACGCGGGCTCGACCGAACTCCTCGGCCAGGCGCTGGGCGAGACCGGGCTGTCGCACATCCCGAACGGCGGGTTCGACACCACCCCGACCACGCTGTCCAACCTCGAGTCGGGCAAGACCCAGTTCACCATCTACCAGGATCCCTACCTGCAGGGCTTCCTGCCGACGCTGTACTTCTACCTGTACAACATCTCCGGCGGCACGATCAGCCCGCCGGACACCGACACCGGCCTGACGTTCATCACCAAGACCAACGCCGCGCCGTACACGAAGGCCAGCCGGTTCCAGGGCTCCACCGCGGCGCAGAAGTACATCCCGCGCCCGTCCGGCGCGATCAGCAACCCGACGGCCACCACCAGCACCTGATGGTGCCTCTCCTCTAGCAGGTGATCCGGCGGCGGGGCAGACTGGCTACTAAGGCCAGGCTGTCCTGCCGCCGATTGACGTGGCGAGCCAAGGGAATCTGGAGTCGACATGAGCGAGATCACTGAGCGCACACCGCAGGACGTGTCGCCGGCCGCGGGGCCGCCGGGGCGTGCGCCGAGCCCGGTCGGCGCTGCGCTCGGCGTGCTGACCCGGCAGCGCGAGGCAACGGTGTTCATCGTCGCCGTCGTGCTGCTGCTCTACTTCGGCATCAGGTACAACTCGACGTTCGTCAGCCAGACGAACCTGGCCAACCTGCTCTCCGAGACCGCGGCGCCGATCATCGTGATCGCGATCGGTGAGGTGTTCCTGCTGATCTGCGGCGAGATCGACCTGTCGGCCGGTTTCGTCTTCACGTTCGCGCCGTTCCTGATGCACTACCTGATCGACTTCTACGGCTGGCCGGTCTGGCCGGCCATCATCGTCTCGCTGCTGTTCGGGGTGGTGGTCGGGTGGTTCAACGGCTTCCTCACCGTGACCATGGGGCTGCCCTCGTTCATCACCACGCTGGGCACCGGCTTCATCCTGCTCGGCCTCACGCTGACCACCTCGCACGCCTACCCGGCCAACATCCCCGCCGCCACGGTGGGCATCGGGCGCTGGCTCGGTGCGGCGCCGTGGTCCCAGTTCATCATCGCGGTCATCCTCACCGCGGTCTTCTATGTGGTGCTGAACCGGACCAAGTGGGGTCTGTACACCGTCGCCACCGGCGGGAACGCGCTGGGCGCCCGCGAGGCCGGCATCAGGACCGGCCGGATCAAGTACGGCAACTTCATGCTCACCTCGACCCTGGGCGCGCTGGTCGGCCTGCAGACGGCCTGGTACACCAACACCATCGATCCGAGCGCCGGCGGGTACCAGCCGATGTTCTACGCGGTGACGGCGGCGGTCATCGGCGGCACCGCCATGCTCGGCGGCCAGGGCACCATCGTCGGCGCGTTCCTCGGCGGGATCGTGCTGGCTACGCTCATCAACGGCCTGAACGTCGCCGGGATCAGCGCCAACCCGCTGGACATCGTGTTCGGCGCGGCCATCCTGCTGTCCATGATCGCCAATGTCCGGCTCGCCCGGCTGCGAGCCGCAGGGAGGAACTGATGACGGCCGAGCCAACACCGACCCCGGCCCCGGACGGCGCCGTGGCTGACGCCCAGGGCGACGTGCTCCAGGTCGAGCACATCAGCAAGCGGTTCGGCGTGGTCCGCGCGCTGCACGACGTGAACCTGCACCTGGGCCGGGGCGAGGTGCTGGGCCTGCTGGGCGACAACGGCGCGGGCAAGTCCACCCTGATCAAGATCATCTGTGGCTTCCAGCCGGCGTCCGCGGGAAAGATCATCCTGGAGGGGCAGGAGGTCACGTTCAGGTCGGTGGACCAGGCCCGCGCGGCGGGCATCGACTGCGTCTACCAGGACCTGGCGCTGATCAACGAGCTGACCGTCTACCACAACATGTTCCTCAACCGGGAGCGGACCCGCTGGACGCTGCTGTCCAACCGGAGCATGCGGCGCACGGCCAAGGAACAACTGGACCGGATCGGGGTGAACATCCCGTCGGTGGACGCCGAGGTGGCCAAGCTGTCCGGCGGCCAGCGCCAGGCCATCGCGGTGGCCCGGGCGGTCACCTCCAACGCCAAGGTGCTGCTGCTGGACGAGCCACTAGCCGCGATGGGCGCCAAGGAAGGCGCGATGATCCTGGAACTGGTCAAGGACCTGAAGAAGCAGGGCCAGGTCTCGATCATCATGATCATGCACAACTATGGCCAGGCGCTGGAGGTCTGCGACCGGATCAACCTGCTGCAGCACGGTGAGATCACGTTCGACAAGATGGTCAAGGACACCTCGGTGCAGGAACTGAACGACATCGTGATCGAGGAGTACCGCCGGGCCCTGCAGGAACGCCAGCAGGCCGAAGCTGGTTAGCCCGGTCCCGGGGACCGTCAGAACAAGGCCAGCGGCACCGCCCCGAGCAGGGTCGGGACTGCCGAGCAGGACTAAGAGGACCGCCTGAGCATTTGCATGGCCCCGGGAGGCGCCCCACAGGGGTGTCTCGCGGGACATTTATCCCGGGGGGTCCAGGGGGTCGCCCCCGGGCCAATACAGTGGCGGGGTGCTGTCATTGCTGCGCCGGGCTGCCCGGCTGACCCGGCTCACCGCCTGCTGCGCCGTGCTGGCCGCCGCCGGGTGCACCGCCTCGGCCAGCAGTTCGGGCGGCAGCAGCTCACCCGCGGCCAGGCCCGGCACGCCAGCCGCGGCGCAGCCGCTCCGCTGGCACACCTGCACGGTGCAGGGGGCCGGCCTGCAGTGCGCCAGCCTGCGGGTGCCGCTGGACTACGCGCGGCCGGGCGGCCGGAAGATCACTATCGCGCTGTCCCGGGTGCCGGCCACCGTGCCAGCCAGCCAGCAGCAGGGTGACCTGCTGGTCAACCCGGGCGGCCCGGGCGGCACGGGACGCGGCCTGGCCGCGTTCGTGGCCCAGGGCCTGAGCCCGCAGGTGGCCGCCGACTACAACATCATCGGCTTCGACCCGCGCGGAGTGGGCGCCAGCGTGCCCGCGCTGAGCTGCGACCCGTCCTTCTTCACCCGGCTCCGGCCGGACTATATTCCGCCGAACGCCACGGCGGAGCAGGCACTCGTCAGCCGGGCCAGGAGTTACGCCGCCGACTGCGAGAAACGGTACGGCTGGCTGCTGCCGTACATGACCACCCAGGACGTGGCCCGGGACATGGACTCGATCCGGGCCGCGCTCGGCGTACCGAAGATCAGCTACTTCGGCTACTCATACGGGACCTACCTGGGCCAGGTCTATGCCACCCTGTTCCCGCACCATCTGCGCCGCATGGTGCTGGACTCCGTGGTCGACCCGGCGGGCACCTGGTACGCGGACAACATCGCCCAGGACTACGCGTTCCAGGGCCGGATGGAGGCGTTCTTCGCCTGGGTCGCCGCGCACAACGCCACCTACCGGCTGGGCAGCACCCGGGCCCAGGTGCAGCGGGCCTGGTATGCGGTCCGGGCCCGGCTGCAGGCCCACCCGGTGGACGGCGTCATCGGCGCGGACGACTTTGACGACACGTTCCTGCAGGGCGGGTACAGCAACGCGCTGTGGCCCGGGCTGGCCGCGGCGCTGGCCGTCTACCTGCGGGGTGGGGGCACCGCGCAGATCGTGAGCCAGTACCAGCAGAACGGCGTTCAGAGCGAGAATGAGTTCGCGGTCTACAACGCGGTGGAGTGCAGCGACGTGAACTGGCCGCGGAGCTGGGCGTTGTGGAACTCCGACACGCGGAAGGTGTACCGCACCGCACCGTTCCAGGCCTGGGACAACGCGTGGTTCAACGCGTCGTGCGCGTTCTGGCCAGTGCACGGGCCGACGCACCCGCTGCGGATCAGGGGAGCCGGGCTGCCCGGCATCCTGATGATCCAGGGCACGCTGGACGCGGCCACGCCGTACGCCGGCGCGCTCGTCGCCCGGCGGCTGCTGCCCACGGCCCGGATGGTGGTGGTGCAGGGCGGCGGCAACCACGGGCAGTCGCTGGCCCAGCCGCCGAACACGTGCGTGAACGGCTACCTGAACCGGTACCTGGCCACCGGGGCGCTGCCCACCCGGCCCGGGCTGGTCAACGCGGCCTGCCCGGCGCTGCCGCCGCCCAGCTGAGCTGTATTGTCCTGGGGGGACGACCCCCCGGGACCCCCCCGATCGCCGCTTCGCGCCGAACGGCGGCGCTGGGGGTCGGCCCCCCGCCTCGCCTGGGGCCGGCCCCCGCCTCGCCGCCGCTGGGGCCGGCCCTCCTGACCCTCGCCTCGCCGCGGCCGGGGGTCGCCCCCTGACTCTCGCCTCGCCGCCGCTGGGGGTGCCCGCTGACCCCCGCCGCTGTCGCCCCGGAACCCCCGCCGCGCCCCTTACCTGCACCGGTGAAAGGCGGGGCGCGTTCTGCGGGAGCGCCCGCTACCCTGAAAGGGTGCTGCGCACCAAGGCGCTGCGGTCCTCGTCGCTGCGGCTGCTCAATGACCGCGACCTCGGCGACGTGCTCGGGTTGTGTGACCGCGACCCGGTGGTGAACGTTTTCGTGAGCTCCCGGGTTCGTGAGGCTGGCCTCGACCCGGTCCGGCTGGGCGGCCAGATGTGGGGTTACCTGCCCGGCGGCAGGCTGACCTCGGCCTGTTACGCGGGTGCCAACCTCGTCCCGGTGGCGGCCACCCAGGCGGCCGCGGCGGCGTTCGCGAGCCGGGCCCGGCTGCAGGGGCGGCGGTGCTCGTCCATCGTGGGGCCCGCCGAGGCGGTGGCCCAGATGTGGGAGCTGCTCCGGCCGTACTGGAGTCAGCCGCGGGAGATCCGGGGCCGCCAGCCGGTCATGGCCATCTCCGGCCCGCCGCAGGTGGCCGCCGACCCTCTGCTGCGCCGGGTCCGGCCGGACGAGCTGGACGTGCTGCTGCCCGCTTCGGTGGCCATGTTCACCGAGGAGGTCGGTGTGTCACCGCTCGGCCTGGACGGTGGCGCCACGTACCGGGCCCGGGTGGCCGAGCTGATCGCGCTGGGCCGCGCGTTCGCCCGGATCGAGGATGGCCAGGTCATGTTCAAGGCCGAGATCGGCGCGGTCACCCCGTACGCCTGCCAGGTCCAGGGTGTCTGGGTCCGCCCCGACCTGCGTGGCCGCGGGCTGGCGGTGGCCGGGATGGCGTCCCTGGTGCAGGAGGCGCTGCGCTCCATCGCGCCGGTCGTCTCGCTGTACGTGAATGACTTCAACGCGCCTGCGCGGGCGGTCTACCGGAAGGTCGGCTTCACCGAGCTGGCCACGCTGGCGTCGGTGCTGTTCTGAACACCGCGGTCCGGAACACCGGCCGCGCCGGGAACCCCCGAGCCCGCCCCCGGAACAGTGTTGGGGGGCGGACCCGCCTGCGGCAGCCCGCCCCCCGGCCCCCTGTCGCCGTCTCGCCCGTAGCCCATACCCCCCCGGCGAGACCTGCGTCATAGGGTAGGGCGGGTAAGTCGCAGTAAGTTCGCAATCACCTGATTGGGCCCCCCATTGACCGAGCCGCAGCTTGCCGCGGGACGCCAGGCCGCCGGGCAGTACCTACACGAATTACTGCTGCGGCCCGGGCGTTACCGGCAGCTGTGGGAGTCGCGCGCGGAACGTACCAGGCCCGGCGCGATCAATCACCTCGCCGTGGCTGATGTGCTCGCCCAGCACTTGTGGGATTCGCCGCGCGCCACAGGCAATTCAGACGTACTGGCCCGGCAGCTCAAGGACACGGTCGGCCGGGCCCTGTCCGGCCGGGTGCTGAGCCGGGCCACGCTGGCCCTGTTCGTCGCGGCTTTCGGCTTCGCCCCGCAGGAGGAGGTGCGGCTCTGGCGGCTGTGGCGGGGCAGTGGCCGGATCACCGTGCTGGCCGGGCCGCGGGCGATGCGCTCTGGGGCGGCGGCCACGGTGGTCAGCCAGCTCGGCCCGCGCCGGCACCAGACCGTGTCGCTGCACGACCACGTCTACGTCGGCGCCGACCGGAGGCTGGCCCGGACCCGGACGCTGCAGGTGGTCGAGGCCATCGTGGACGGCCTGGACGCCATTCCCTACCTGTACGACACCAACGCGGTATCCCTGGAACTGGGCCAGGGCTGCGCCGGGCCGCCCGGGCCGATCCGCCAGATCAGCGACTTCGTGTACGCGACCGACATCCCGCTGACCCGCACGCTCGGCCTGGGCGAGACGCTGACCCTGGAGTACTGGACGTCCTTTCACCACACCGGGGACCGGGCCGATCCCGGCGAGCGGGAATACCGCCGCGGGGTCATGGCGTCCCTGGAGAATTTCGATATGCGCATCGAGTTCCATCCGGAGGAAGTGCCGGCCGCGGTCTGGTGGGCGGTCTGGGACGGGCTGGAAGGCAATGTGCTGGACCAGGAGCTGGCCGTCCCCGATAACCAGCATTCGGTGCACCGGTATCTGAGATCACTGGAGCGTTCCGTGGTCGGCTTCCACTGGACCTGGGACGGCTCCGGAGCGACGTAACCGGCCCGGGGGGGACCCGCGGTCCGTAATAGGCTCGGCCACGTGGCAGACGCACAGAAGGCAGTGATCGCCTGCGGTGAGGCAGCCGCCGCCGCGGCCGGGAGCCTGGCCGGGGCGCCCGACGCGGTCATCGACCGGGCGCTGCGCGGCATGGCCGCGCTGCTCACCGGGCAGTCCGCGGAGATCCTCGCGGCCAACGCCACGGACATGGCCGAGGGCGAGCGGGCCGGGCTGGGCCGCGGGCTGCTGGACCGGCTCCGCCTCGACCAGCCGCGGCTGGCGGACATGGCCCGGCAGATCGGGCTGCTGGCCGAGGCCCCGTTCCCGCCGGACGCCGTCCCCGTCCGCGACCTGCCTGGCGGGCTGCGGCTCACCGAGCGCCGGGTGCCGGTCGGTGTGATCGGCGCGAACTTCGAGGCCCGGCCCAACGTCACCATCGACATCGCGTCACAGCTGCTGAAGTCGCGCAATGCCGGCGTGCTGCGGACCGGGGGGGCGGCGCTCCGGTCGGCCGCCGCGCTGGCCGACCACGTCATCGCGCCGGCGCTGGCCGGGGCCGGGCTGGGTCCGGGTGCGGTGCAGCTGGTCCGCTCGGCGGACCGGGCCGCCGCGGCCGAGCTGGTCCGCCAGCCCGGGCTGATCCCGCTGGTCATCCTGCGCGGCAGCGGGGAGACCACGCGCGCGCTGGCCGCCGAGGCCGCGGCGCACGGGGTGCGCACGCTGGCCCACGCGGATGGCGGCGGGGTGCTGTACCTGGACCGGGCGGCCGACCCGGCCCTGGCCACCGAGCTGATCACGGCCAGCCTGGACCGGCTCGGCGTGTGCAACCGGCTGAACCTGCTGCTCATCTGCTCCGACGTGTGGGAGGAACGGCTGCCCAGCGTGCTGGAGGCGGTCCGCGGGCTGGGCGTGACCCCGTCGCTGCCGCCGCACAGCCACCCGCTCGGCCACGAGTGGGCGCTGGACACCGGGCACGAGGCGACCGTGACCATCGCCCCGGCCGGCGGACCGGCCGCGGCCGCGGGCATCGCCAACAGGAGCACGTCCGGGCTGGCGGCCAGCATCGTCACGGCCGACGCGGCTGCGGCGGCCGAGTTCCTCCGCAGCTACCGGGGCACCGGCGCGTTCTGGAACGCCAGCACCCGGCTGCTGGACGGCTTCAAGCTGCGCGGTGTCCCGGAGACCGGGATCAACGTGGACCACGTGCCGGGCCCTCGTGGCCCGGTGACGTTCCAGGACCTCTGCCTCCGGCAGTACGCCGTGACGCCGGCCTGACCGGTCTGTCCCGGTCACGCCTGGCTGAGCCCAGCCGGCCCGGTTAGGCTACGCCGCAGTGACCGCTGCGTTCACCGCGCGGTAACACACACGTGCTAAACACCCCCGGGGTAGTGACGGAGACGCTGGTGAGCTGGTCCGGTCGTGTCGCGGCGCCCACGGGCCGGGCCGCGCTGCTCGACGTGCGCGGGCTGACCAAGACGTTCGGGCCGCTCACCGTGCTGCGCGAGGTCAGCCTGCAGGTCGGCCGCGGCGAGATCGTCGCCGTGGCGGGCGGCAACGGGGCCGGGAAATCCACCCTGATCGGTACCATCGCCGGGGTGCACGACGCCGACGCCGGTGCGGTGCTGCTCGCCGGGCGGGCGATGCCGGCCCGGCCGGCCCAGGTGCGCCGGGCCGGGGTGGAGACGGTGTGGCAGGAACACGGGCTGTGCGACGACCTGGACGCGGTGGCCAACATCTTCCTCGGCCGGCCCGGCCGCTGGGTGGTCTCCGAGGGTGCGATGCGCGAGGAGGCAGCCGCCGTGCTGCGCCGGGTGGGCGCGCATGACCTGCACCTGGACGTGCCGCTGCGGGTGCTGTCCCGCGGCCAGCGGCAGCTGGTCGCGCTGGCCCGGGCGCTGCTCATCCCGCCCCGGCTGCTGATCATGGACGAGCCGACCGCGTCGCTCGGCGTGACCGAGTCGGCGCTGGTCGAGTCGATCCTGCGGGAGACCCGGGAGGCGGGCGCCAGCGTGCTGCTCGCCTCGCACGACCTGGAACAGGTCTTCGCCCTGGCCGACCGGATCATCGTGCTGCGCGACGGCCGCGTGGTGGCCGACGTCTCCCCGGTCGAGGTGCAGCGCAGCGACGTGGTCGCGCTGATGTCCGGCGTGGAGGTGGACTCCATCGCCAGCCGGCAGATCCGGCGGCTGCACAGCCTGGCCGACCAGCTGTCCGGAGCCGAGCCGGCCGCGTCGCTGCCATTGATCGTCTCGGCTATGGCGGGCGCACTGGACCAGGACATGCTGTGCGTCCACCTGCTGGAGACCACCGGCGAGCAGCCGGTGCTGCGCCGGATGGCCGCCACCGGGCTGCCCGCCGAACTGCTGGCCGCGAACGCGGCGCTGCCGGTCGGCGCGGACGGCGGTCCGGCCGGGCTGGCCGCGGCGGGCGGCACTGTGGTGGTGGTGGACGACCTGCAGGCCCGGCCGGCCTGGCCGGCTGGCACAGCCGCGGCCGCCGCGGCGGGCATCCGGAGTGCCTGGGCGGCGCCCATCGTGGGCCGCAACGGGGTGCTCGGCACCGTCTCCGGCTACGCCGCCTCGCCGGGCAACCCGGCCCCGGAACGGCTGGAGCTGGCCACCATCTACCTGAGCCATGCGGCGTCGGCCATCGAGCGGGAACGGCTGCTCACCGAGGTGTCCCGGCGCAACCGGGTGCTGGAGTCGCTGCGTGGCCTGCTGGAGACGCTGGCCGGCCCGGAACGGGTGCAGGGCGGCCTGGAGATCTCCCTGCTCGCGCTGCTGGACGGGCTGGGCGCCGACAGCGCGGCCGTGATCGGGGCGGATGGCCAGGCCCTGGAATGCCGGTGCATCGCGCACCGGCCGGCCGGGCCCGCAGATCCCGCGCGGCCCGGGCAGGTGCTGCCGCGGCTGCACGAGGCGGCCGGGGCGGTGCTCGGCGCGGACGGCGACGTCCCGGCCCAGCTGACCGGGCCCGGGCTGGCCGCACGCTCGCTGCGGCTGCCCGGCCAGCGCGGCGCCCTGGTCGCCTGCTGGGGGGAGGGCAAGGCAGTCACCGCGGACGCGCTGGAACTGCTCGACGACGCCAGCCGGTCGCTGGCCCTGGCCCTGGAGCGGGAGTCGCTGGAGACCGCGCAGCGTGAGGCGGCGGCGCTGCGCCGGTCGCAGAGCATCCAGCGCGAGATGCTCTCCTCGCTGAGCCATGAGCTGCGCACCCCGCTGACCGCCATCCACGGCTACGCCTCGACGCTGTGCCAGCCCGACCTGACCTGGAACGCCGAGTCCACCCGGCGGTTCCTCGGCTCCATCGCGGCCGAGTCGGCGCGGATGGAACGCCTGGTCGGCGACCTGCTGGACTCCACGGCCATCGAGTCGGGCGTGCTGCGCCTGCAGCGGGACTGGTGTGAGCTGCCGCTGATCGTCGGCGCGGCGGCGAACTGCCTGTCCGGCCAGCGGCCGGCCCGCATCCACCTGACGGCCGGGGTGGAACCGGTCTGGGCTGATCACGACCGGCTCGAGCAGGTCTTCGTGAACCTGCTGGAGAACGCGGCCAGCCACGGCGCGTCGTCCCGCGGCACCGACGTGACCGTGCGGGCCGCCGCGGCGGGCTGGGCCGAGGTCGAGATCCGGGACTACGGGCCGGGCATCCCGCCCGGGCTGGCCGAGAAGATTTTCCAGCCGCGGGTCCGCGGCCGCACCGACGCGGCCGGTACCGGGCTCGGCCTGCCCATCGCCCGCGGCATCGTCGAGGCACACGGCGGCACCCTGGCCGTGACGCCGGCCCAGCCCGGGGCGGCCTTCCTGGTCGCACTGCCCGCAGATCCGCCACCTGGCTCCGCGGCCGTGCCCGCCGGGGCATCCTGGAATGTTGTGGAGGAACCGGAGGGACACCGTGCTGGCTGACAAGACGGTCGTGCTGATCGTGGAGGACGACCAGAACATCGTCGACCTGGTCCGGTCCAACCTGTCCGCCCGCGGCCACGACGTGATCGTGTCCAAGGACGGCCGCCGGGTCAGCGAGATCCTGGCCGGGCGGGTGCTCGACGTGGTGCTGCTCGACCTGATGCTGCCGGGCCGGGACGGGTTCGAGCTGTGCCGCGAGATCCGCGAGCAGTCCGGGGTGGGCATCATCGTGCTGTCCGCGCGGCGCGCCGAAACGGACAAGGTCCGCGCGCTCAACCTGGGTGCCGACGACTACATGACCAAGCCGTTCGGCATCGAGGAACTGCTGGCCCGGATCAACGCCACGCTGCGCCGCAGCAAGCCGTCACCGGAGGGCCGCCCGGAACCGAGCGTGGTGCGGATCGGCGACGTGGAGATCGACCTGGAGCGCCGCCGCGTCACCAAGGACGGCACCCTGGTCCACCTGACCCCGACCGAGTTCGCGCTGCTCCGCCAGTTCGCGATCAGCCCGGGCGAGCTGCTCACCCACGCCACGCTGCTGCGCCGGGTCTGGGGACCGGGCTACGAGACGCAGACCGAGTACACCCGGGTCTATGTCGGGCGGCTGCGGGCCAAGCTGGAGACGGCCGGCGACGAGCCGCTGTTCATCACCGAGCCGCGGTCGGGTTACCGGTTCGCCACCGCATGACCGCGTCCCGCCGGATCGCATCCGGGCTGCTGGCCGCCGTGGCAGCAGCGGCCGGGCTGACGGCGTGCGGCAAGCCCGGGCCGGCCCGGTCCGCGGCCGCGCCCGGCTCGGTCATCCCGGCGGTGTCCGCCGCGTCGTTCACCGACAGCTTCTCGGTCATGCGCAAGCTGGCCGGGCTGGCCCCGCTCGGCACCGGCAAGATCGGGGTGCTGCTGCCGGACACCACCACCTCGCCCCGGTACACCGAGTTCGACGCACCGTACCTGGCCCGCGCGCTGCAGGCGGCCGGGCTGAGCCGCAGCCAGTTCATCATCACCAACGCGCAGGGCAGCGACGCTACCGAGCAGGCCCAGGCCCAGTCGGACATGACCCAGGGCGCCACCGTGCTGCTGCTGGACCCGATCGACTCCGGGGTGGGCGCGTCCATCGAGTCGGCGGCCGCCTCACTCGGCGTCAAGGTGATCGACTACGACCGGATGACCCTGGGCGGGAAGCGGGCCTACTACGTCAGCTTCGACAACGTCGCGGTGGGCGCGCTGATGGCCCGCGGGCTCATCGCCTGCATCCGGGCCTGGCACGTGCGCAAGCCGGACATCCTGGTCATGCGCGGTGCGCCCACCGACAACAACGCCACCCTGTTCGCCCGTGGCTACGACGGCGTGCTGCAGCCCTACTTCGCCTCGGGCCGGTACCGCAGCGCGGGCCAGCCGCCCGGGTCCTGGGACCCGGACACCGCGCAGACCACGTTCGAGGAGCAGTACACCGCGGACAACAAGATCACGGCCGTGCTGACCCCGAACGACGACACGGCCAGCGCGGTCATCTCCTACCTCAAGACGCTGAACACGCCGCCGCGCACGTTCCCGGCCACCGGCCAGGACGCGACCCCGGCCGGGCTGCAGAATGTGCTGGCCGGGTACCAGTGCGGCACGGTGTACAAGCCGATCTACGCCGAGGCGCAGGCCGCCGCGACGCTGGCGCTGTTCCTGCGGGCCGGGCTGGCCCCGCCCGCCGCCCTGGTGAACGCGCGGACCTACGACCGGCAAGATCACGTCCAGGTGCCGTCCGTGCTGCTGAAGCCGGTCTGGGTCACCACCAGCAACATGGCGGCCACGGTGGTCAGGGACCGGTTCGTACAGGTCGGCCAGTTGTGCGCGGGCGCGCTGCGGGCCGCCTGCCGCCGCGCCGGGATCTTCGGGTGACGCGGTGACCAGGCTGGAGGTCACCGGGGCCAGCCCGGCCAGCGCCCGCCCGGCCAGCTCGCGCCGCGGCTTCCGCGCCTACCTCGCCCCGGGGGAAAGCGGCGCGCTGTCCGTGATCATCGGCCTGGCCGTGATCGGGGCCATCTTCCAGTCGCTGAACAGCCACTTCCTGTCCCCGGTGAACCTGACCGACCTGCTGGTCCAGGGGGCCGTATTCATGCTGCTCGGCATGGGTGAGGTGTTCGCCCTGCTGCTCGGCGACATCGACCTGTCGATCGGCTTCGTGTCCGGGCTGGGCGGGGTGGTGGCCGCGGAACTGATCGCCGGCCCGCGGAACTGGCCGTGGTGGGCGGCCGTCGCCGCAGCGCTGGCCGTGACCACGGCCATCGGCGCGCTGCAGGGCACGCTGATCTCCCGGCTCCGGCTGCCGTCGTTCGTGGTCACCCTGGCCGGCCTGCTCGCCTGCGAGGGGATGCTGCTCTGGATTCTCGGCTCCGGCGGCACGCTGCCCATCCCCAGCAACGTGGTCGACGACCTGGCCAACGGCTATCTCACCCCGGCGGCCGGCTGGCTGCTCATGGTGGCCTTCGTGGTGCTGTTCGCCGCGCTGACCATCCGCCGGGACGCGGACCGCCGCCGCGGCGGGGCGGCCGGGCCGCCGGCCAGCCTGACCGTGGCCAAGATCGGCGTGGCGGCGGTGGCGGGTGTCGCGGTGGTCACCGTGTGCAGCATCAACCGCGGCGTGCTGAGCCCGGTCCGCGGTGTGCCGTGGGTCATCCTGATCGTGCTGGGCGTGCTGGTCACCTGGTCGTTCCTGCTGAACCGGACGCGGTTCGGCCGGGACGTGCACGCCATCGGGAGCAACGCGGAGGCGGCCCGGCGGGCCGGGGTCAGCATCGCCCGGATCAGGACGGTGGCGTTCGCGTTGGCCGGGCTGACGGCCGGGGTGGCCGGCATCATCTACGCCTCCGAGCTGCGGTCGGTGTCATCCAGCATCGACGGCGCCACGCTGGTGCTGTACGCGGTGGCCGCCGCTGTGATCGGCGGGACCAGCCTGTTCGGCGGCCGGGGCAAGCCGCTGGACGGCGTGCTCGGCGGCATCGTGATCGCGGCCATCTACAACGGCATCTACCTGCTCGGGATGAGCGCGGCCGCGCAGGACCTGATCTTCGCCCTGGTGCTGATGGCGGCGGTGAGCGCGGACGCGCTGGCCCGCCGTGGCCGGGCCCGGCGCTGATCGCCGGCCCGGACCCGGACCCGCCCCGGACCCGGACCCGGACCCGCCCCGGACCCGGACCCGGACCCGCCCCGGACCCGGACCCGGACCCGCCCCGGACCCGGACCGCCCCGGACCCGCCCCGGACCCGGCCCGGACCCGGGCTGCCGCCCGGTTTGTCATAGGCTGCCCAGTAAATGACCGCACCCGCCCAGCCGGCCCAGCACGCCCCGTCCCGTCCCGCCCGCCGAGGCCCGGTGCTCATCGCGCTGATGACCTCGATGGCCCTGGCCGCCATGGACAACACCATCGTGGCCACCGCGATCCCGCAGGTGATCCGCGATATCGGCGGGTTCTCGCTGTTCAGCTGGGTGTTTTCCAGCTACCTGCTGACCCAGACGGTGACGATCCCGGTCCAGGGCCGGCTGGCCGACCAGTGGGGCCGCAAGCCGGTCCTGATCACCGGCACGATCATCTTCCTGGCCGGCTCGGCGCTGTGCGCGTCGTCGTGGAGCATGGTCAGCCTGATCGCTTTCCGCGGGCTGCAGGGCATCGGTGCGGGCGGCGTGCAGGCCACCGTGAACACGCTCGCCGGTGACCTGTACAAACTCGAGGAGCGGGGCCGGGTCCAGGGCTGGCTGTCCAGCGTGTGGGGCATCTCCGCGGTGATCGGGCCGGTGCTGGGCGGCAGCCTGGCCCAGTACGCCTCGTGGCGGTGGATCTTCCTGATCAACCTGCCGGTCGGCGCGTCCGCCGTCGCGCTGCTGGCCCGCTACCTGCATGAGAACGTGCACCGGACCCGGCACCGGATCGACGTGGCCGGGGCGGCGGCCATCTTCGTGGCCGCGGGCTCGCTCATCTTCGGCCTGGTCCAGGGCGGCGTGGCCTGGGCCTGGTGGTCGGTCCCGAGCGTCACCGTGTTCGCGGTCGCGGTCGTGGCGGCGGCCGCCGCGGTGCTGGCCGAGCGGCGTGCCGCAGAGCCGATCATGCCGCCGTGGTTCTGGCGCCGCCGGGTGCTCAGCGGCTCGGCGCTGGCCGCCCTCGGCCTCGGCCTGCTGGTGATCGGCCCGACCACGTTCCTGCCCACCTACGGCCAGACCGTGCTGGGCCTGGGTGCCATCGCGGCGGGCGCGGTACTGGGCACGATGAGCATCGGCTGGCCGCTCGCCTCGGCGTTCTCGGCCCGGCTGTTCCTCCGCGTGGGGTTCCGCGACACCCAGCTCATCGGCGCGGCCATCTGCCTGGTCGCGGTGGCCGCGTTCCTGCTTGCCCCGGACCCGGCGCCGCTCTGGCAGCCGGTCGTCGAGACATTCCTGCTCGGCGGTGGCCTGGGCCTGCTCTCGGTGGCCTCGATCGTCGGCCCGCAGTCCACGGTGAGCTGGGGCGAGCGCGGCGTGGTCACCGGGACCGTGATGTTCTCCCGCTACCTGGGGCAGAGCCTGGGCGCGGCCATCTTCGGCGCGATCTTCAACGCCGCGCTGGCCGCCAGCCTGCACCAGGCACCCGGCGCGGTGACACCGCGGCTGCCGCACCAGGTCGGCGGGATCGCCGCCGCGCTGACCCGGCCGCAGGCGCTCGGCGCGGCCGCGGACCGTTACCTGAAGGCGGCCATCGCCACCGCCACCAGCCACGTGTACGCCGCGCTGACCGTGGTGGCCGCGCTGACCATCGTGGCCGTGCTCCTGTTCATGCCCCGGCGCTTCGACGTCCGGGCCGGCGCGTCCGCCTCCACCGGGCCGGCCGGCGGCACCGGCTAGCGCGGTGGCAGCGGGCACGGAAATCAGGTGACCGGGGGCGCGGGCGTTGCTAGGCTCGTGCTCTTGTGCCCACCCCCGACGCCATCGAGGTGATGACCCATGCCCTCGGCCAGCGGGACCGAGCACCACCCGCAGCCAGACCCGACCACCGATCATTCCGGCCCCCGCCCGCCCGGGCCCACGGCCAGCCCTGATGCCGTCCTGGCGGCCGAGCGGGCGCAGCTGGCCCAGGCCCGGGAGTTCCTCCGGCTGATGCGCGAGGACGTTCTGTCGCTCCGCGCCCTGGGCGGCGACCCGGTCTCCGAGGAGTACCTGCGGGCTGACCTGTACCGGCGGGCGGAAGCGCTCAGCGACCTGCCGGACACCCCGCTGTTCTTCGGCCGGCTCGACTACGCGGCCGGCGAGTACGCCGGGGACCGGTTCCACGTGGGCCGGCGGCACGTGCACGACCAGGCTGGGCGGCCGGTCGTGGTGGACTGGCGGGCCCCGGTGTCCCGGGCCTTCTACCGGGCCAGCCCGGCCGAGCCGATGGGGCTGGCGCTGCGCCGCCGGTTCGGCTTCGCCGCCGGCCAGCTCACCGCGCACGAGGACGAGACGTTCACCGGCCGCCCAGGGAGCACGCCGGGGAGCACGCCGGCGGGTGCCGGGGTGAGCCGGATCCTGATCGAGGAGATCGAGCGGCCCCGGTCCGGGCCGATGCGCGACATCGTGGCCACCATCCAGCCCGACCAGGACGACATCGTCCGGGCCGCCGCCGACCAGACGGTGTGCGTGCAGGGCGCGCCGGGCACCGGGAAGACCGCGGTTGGCCTGCACCGGATCGCCTACCTGCTGTACGCCTACCCGGGCCGGATGACCCGCGGTGGCGTGCTGGTCATCGGGCCGAACCGGGCCTTCCTGTCCTACATCCGCAATGTGCTGCCCGCGCTGGGCGAACTGAACGTGACCCACACCACGCTGGCCGACCTGCTGGCCCGGGTGCCGGTGCGGGCCTGCGACGCGCCGGAGGCGGCGCGGGTCAAAGGGGACACCCGGATGGCCGAGGTGCTGCGCCGGGCGCTGTGGGCCGGGCTCCGGCCGCCCGCGGAGCCGGTGCTGCTGGCCCGCGGGTCACGGCGCTGGCGGGTACCGCCCAGCGAGCTGGCTGGCCTGGTGGCCGAGCTGCGCGACCGCGGTGTCCGGTACGCGGCCGGCCGGGACATGCTCGGCCACCGGATCGCCCACGTGATCCTGACCCGGATGGAAGCGGCCGGCGAGACCTGCGACGACCGGACCCATGAGGCGGTGCGGCGGAGCCGCCCGGTGCGCGCGGCGGTGGACGCCATCTGGCCCCGGGCTGACCCGGTCAGGCTGGTGCTCCGGCTGCTGTCCGGCCCGGCGCTGCTGGCCAGCGCGGCCGACGGGGTGCTGGACGCGGCCGAGCAGTCGGCGATCACCTGGGGGAGGGCGCCGCGCGGCCCGGCCGCCGCGCCCTGGACCCAGGCCGACGCGGTGCTGGTCGACGAGGCCAGCGACCTCATCGAGCGCACCCCCAGCCTGTCCCACGTGGTGCTGGACGAGGCGCAGGACCTGTCGCCGATGGAGTGCCGGGCCGTCGGCCGGCGGTGCGCCACTGGCTCGGCTACCGTGCTCGGCGACCTGGCCCAGGGCACCTCGCCGGCTGCCGCGGCCAGCTGGCCCGCAATGCTCGGCGACCTGGGCAAAACCGGGGCTGACGTGCGCGAGCTGCGGACCGGCTACCGGGTGCCGCGGCAGATCCTCGACTTCGCCAACCAGCTGCTCGCCACGCTGGCCCCCGGCCTGGCGCCGGCCAGCTCGCTGCGCCGGGACCCCGGCGCGCTCACCCTGCTGCCCACCACCGGGCCGGCGCTGCCCGGCACGCTGGCCGCGGCGTGCGGCGCCGCGCGGCGCGCCCCCGGGTCCACCGCGGTGATCGCGGCCGACGACCAGGTGACCGAGCTGGCCCGGCTGCTCTCCGCCGCGGCGCTGGCCCACCGGGTGCTGGACGGCCAGCACCCGGACCCCGGCGGCGGCGGCCTGCTGCTGGTCCCGGTCACGCTGGCCAAGGGCCTGGAGTTCGATCACGTGATCGTGGTCGAGCCGGCCCGCATCGTGGCCGCCGAGGCGCGCGGGCTGCACCGGCTGTACGTTGCGCTCACCCGCGCGGTGTCCCGGCTCACCGTGCTGCACACCGAGCCGCTGCCCGCCGCCCTCCGCCGGGCCGGCTAGAGATCCTTCATCACCGACGTGATCAGCGCGGCCGACTCCTCGAAGGACAGCGCGGTGGCCCGCAGGTGGTTGAAGAACACGTTGTAACGGTCCACCTCGTCCACGTTCTCCACGTACAGCGCGCTGGTCAGGTCCTCGAGGTAGACCACATCCGGGTCGGCCCGCTCCGGGAAGGCCAGGATGACGAACGGGCGTCCCATGGCCGGGTGCGCGCCCGCACCGAACGGCAGCACCTGGATCGCCACGTTCGGCAGGCCGGCCACGTCGAGCAGGTGGTCGAGCTGCAGGCGCATCAGCCCGGAACCGCCCACCTGGCGGCGCAGCGCCGCCTCGTCCAGGACCGCCCACAGCTGCGGCGGGTCCTCGCTGGTCAGCGCGGGCTGCCGGGCCATCCGGAACGCGACGTTGCGGTCCACCGCCTCCGGGCTGCCGTCCACCGCCCCGGCGGCGATGACCGCGCGGGCGTAGTCCTCGGTCTGCAGCAGCCCGGGAATGAGGGTGACCTCGTAGATGCGGATGGCCGAGGCCGCGCTCTCCAGCCCGATGTACGTAGCGAACCGGGGCTCGATGGTGTCGCTGTACGCGTGCCACCAGCCCTTCTGCCGGGACTCCCGGGCCAGCTGGAGCAGGCTGTCCCGCTGCGGGCCGGGCACGCCATAGAGGGCGAGCATGTCGCGGACGTCCCGTGGTGACACGGATACCCGGCCGGTCTCGATCCGGCTGATCTTGGACGTCGAGCACTCCAGATGCTCGGCAACCTCCTCGCAGGTCATCCGCGCCGCTTCGCGGAACCTGCGCAGTTCCAGCGCCAGCCTGCGACGCCGGACTGTGGGGCTGTGCTGCGTGGCCGTCGGTGTTCCCCCGTTCCAGGTGAGGCGCCCTGAGCCGACCGTAATCCAGTGTGGCAGCCCAGGCCGGTGAGCCGTGGCGAAACCGCCTCTGCGCAACTGTAGATGCGAAATACTGAATGCATATTGCAAACCGCAATCGCAACCGTCATCCTGATCTGGCAACCCTAAGCGATCTTCCGACTACTAGAGGTGATGAAGATGTCCGGCACCCAGCGGGCACGCACCCTGGCCCCGCCCGGGTCCGCGCCCGCCCAGGCCTGCACCGACCGGCTCGATCAGCTCGCGCCGGCCCTGGCTCAGCACGGGATGACCACGAGCCTGCTGGCCCCGGACGGGCGGGTGCCCAGCCTGCGGGTGGTGAACCCGTCAGCCCCGGCGCTGGCCGAGGACGTCTACGCCGGCTGCTGTGCGGACGGCAGCTGGTGGTTCTGGTGGTCGTGGGCCGAGCGCATCTCGGCAGCCAGCGACCTGAACCAGGCCGCGTCCCGGATCGCGCGCGTGCTGGCGGTCACGGACTAGCGCCAGGGGCTAACGGCTGGCGGACGGCGAGCTGGTGCCTGGTGAGCGGGTGCCCGCGGCCCGTGCCGGGCCGGTCTCCGCGGCGGACAGCCCGGGGAAGGCCAGCGCCCGGCCCAGCCAGCTGGTCGCGCGCACCGCGCACACCTGGGCCTGCCGGGCCCCCCACGCCCGCAGCGCGGGATCGTCGAGGGCGACCAGGCCGAGATAGGCGGCGGCCAGCCGGTTCTGCAGGTAGCCGGCCAGGGACACGGCCGCGGCGGCGCTGCGCACCGGGAACGGCAGCTGGTAGGCATCCCGGGCGGCCGGCGCCGCCCCGCCGCGGGCGGCCAGCATCGACACCAGGGCATCCCGGGCCCCCTGCAGGTCAGCCCAGTCCCGCTCGGCCACGGCCCGGCCCGCCGCGGGCAGGTGCGCGCCCGCCACCCCGTAGCCGTAGCTGGCCGCGTCCACGGCGGCCAGCGCGGTCTGCAGCGCGCTGCGGGTGACCGCGTCCGCCGAACCGGTCACGGTGCCTCCTCAGCTGTCCGCGCCGCCCGGCGCAGCCCATGCACCGGCCAGCCGCCCGGGCCTGGCGGCCCGGGCTCACTGGGACGGTGCCGGACGGCGCTCACCGGGTGCCCCGGTCCATCCGCAGCAGCACGGCATGGCTGGCCTCGGACGCCGAGATGCTGGCCAGCAGCTGGGCCAGTGACGGGCTGGCCGCGGCCAGCCGGCTGACCAGCGCGCCGGCCGCCGCCTGTTCCGCGGCCGCCAGCCCGGCGAGCGTGCCGGCCAGGCCGGCCGGGCCGGCCGCCGGGGGCGGCGGGCTGGGCGGCCGGGGCCGCGGTGTCGCGGCTGGCCCGATGAGCCGGGACCGCAGCGCGGCCAGGTGGGCCAGATGCTGGCCGAGCACCGGGCCCAGAGGGCCGCGCAGCCCCGGATCGGCGGCCAGGGCGGACCGGTACCTGGCGATCAGCAGCTGTTCGGTGCTGATCGCGCCGCGCAGCACGGCCACATCAGGCTGGGGCCTGGGCAGCGCGCCGAGCCCGCCCACCCCCTTGCAGCCCGCGGCCAGCAGCGGCACCGCCGCGCCAGCCGCGGCGAGCACGCTGCGCCGTCCCAGATCTGCCCGCACCGATCCTCCAGCCGCGGCCCGGATGCTCCCGCCATCGCCCTGTCCCGGGTGCTCCCGCCGAGCGTAGGGCCTCGCCCGGGGGTGCTGGCCCCGCGTTACGTCAAGGCCGGGGCAGAACCTGGCCGCGGACCGGCCAAGTCGCCTTGGCGGGCCGGTTAGGCTAGATCACGCGAGACAACAGCACAGGTCGCGGACGAGGAGGTCGTGATGCGTGGTAGTACCCGTCACGTACCGTCACGTCCGGCTGACACCGGGCGGCTCACCCGCGTGCTCGGCCCGGTGGTCGCCGCCGCGGGCTTCGATCTGGAATCGGTGCGGGTGACCACGGCTGGGCGGCGCCGCCTGCTGCGCGTCGTAGTGGATGCCGACGGCGGCCCCAGCCTGGATGACATCGCGCTGCTCAGCCGGTCGCTGTCGGCGGAACTGGACAGCTCAGGGGTGATGGGCGAGGACGCCTACACGCTGGAGGTCAGCTCTCCCGGCGTGGACCGCCCGCTCACTGAGCCGCGGCACTGGCGGCGCGCCCGGGGACGGCTGGTCAGCGTCCCGCTGACGCCGTCCGCGCCGGGCGGCCCGGGCAGTGTTACTGGCCGGGTCATCGAGGGCCGGGCGGACGGGGTGACCCTGGACATCGACGGCAAGCCGCATGACTTCGGCTACCGGGAGCTGGGTGCTGGCCAGGTGCAGGTGGAGTTCGGTGGTGCGGCCGGATCAGGCGCGGCCGCCGGGGCACGGGACGAGGGGGAGCCAGATGGACATTGACTTGAGCGTCCTGCGCAGCCTGGAGAGCGAGAAGGACATCTCGATGGACCTGGCCATCAAGGCCATCGAGGACGCCCTGCTGGTGGCCTACCACCGCACGGATGGCGCGGCGCCGACCGCCCGGGTGGAGATCGACCGCCGGACCGGGCATGTCACGGTGTGGGCCACCGAGGCGGGCCCGGATGGCGTGCCGGTGCGGGAATACGACGACACGCCGGACGGTTTTGGCCGTATCGCCGCGACTACTGCCCGCCAGGTAATCCTGCAGCGGCTGCGCGACGCCGAGGACGAGCTCACGTTCGGCGAGTACGCCGGCCGGGAGGGCGACATCGTGGCCGGGGTCATCCAGCAGGGCAAGGATCCCCGGGCCGTGCTGGTCGACCTGGGGAAGATCGAGGCCATCCTGCCGCCGACCGAGCAGGTGCCGGGAGAGCGGTATGCGCACGGCGAACGGCTCCGCTGCTACGTGCTGCGCGTGCACAAGGGTTACCGGGGTCCCTCGATCACCCTGTCCCGGACCCACCCCAACCTGGTGAAGAAGCTGTTCGCCCTGGAAGTGCCGGAGATCGCCTCAGGCGCGGTGGACATCGTGGCCATCGCCCGCGAGGCAGGCCACCGGACCAAGATCGCGGTCAGCTCACATCAGCCCGGGGTCAACGCCAAGGGCGCCTGCATCGGGCCGATGGGCAGCCGGGTGCGGAACGTGATGACCGAGCTGCACGGCGAGAAGATCGACATCGTGGACTTCTCCGATGAGTCGGCGCAGTTCGTGGCGAACGCGCTGTCGCCGGCCCGGGTGCTGCGGGTCAATGTGATCGACCCGCAGGCCAGGGTGGCCCAGGTGATCGTGCCCGACTACCAGCTCTCGCTGGCTATCGGCAAGGAGGGGCAGAACGCCCGGCTCGCCGCGCGGCTGACCGGATGGAAGATCGACATCCAGCCGGACAACCCGGCCGGGTCAGCGGCCCCGGGTGACCCGGCCGGGGACCAGCCGGGTGCGGCGGACGCGGAGCCCCCGGCGGGCACGGCGGGCACTGGCCGCGGTGTTGCCGACGCGCCGACGAGGTAAGCTTACGTAGGCCATGGCCAGACGGTCCCTGGGGCCGGTGCGGCCCGCGTCCGCGGTTCGCACCTGTGTAGGCTGCAGGGCTCGTGCGGTCAAGTCTGACTTGCTGCGTTTGGTGGCAGCCGGGGGCGATATCGTCCCCGATCCGCTAGCGCGGTTGCCCGGCCGGGGCGCGTATCTGCATCCCAGCCAGGAATGCTTCGAGCTGGCCCAGCGCCGCAGGGTAATCCCGCGGGCGCTGCGCCGGCCGGCCCCACTGGGAACCGGCAGGCTCGCGGCCTACCTGGCGGGGTAGGACGACTGGTCAGCAGGTGGGACAGGCAGGTCGGAAGGAACGGCAGCAGTGCCGGGAAAGCGGGATCAGTTGTGATGAGCGCGCGATGAGAACGCGGCGATGAAAACCCGAAGCTGAGGCCGTCCGGAGCACGCGCTGCCCCGGATCGGCCACGAGGGCCCGGAGGAGCCGGGCCGACAGAGGGAGCGCAGTGGCGAAGGTCCGGGTATACGAACTCGCGAAAGAGTTCGGGGTAGAGAGCAAGGCCGTGATGGCCAAGCTCCAGGAAATGGGCGAGTTCGTCCGTTCGGCGTCATCCACCATCGAGGCGCCAGTAGTTCGCAGACTTAAAGACGAGTTCGGGGCCCAGGGCCAGAAGACCCAGGGCAGGCGGCCATCGGGCCAGCCGGGCGCGGTTCCGGCCGGCCGGCCGGCCGGCAACGGGAACGGCACCCGTCCCGCGCCACGGCCCGGGCCTGCGCGCCCGCAGGCCCCGGCTCCGGCACCCGGCGCGGCAGCCGGCCCTGGCCCGCAGGCCCAGGCCGAGGCCCCGGCCGCGGCCAGCCCGTCGGCTACGCCGGCCCCGGCCACCGAGCAGGGACCCCGCCCCGGGGCCCCGCGCCCGGCTGGCCCGGTGCCGCGTGCCCCGGTCCCGCCGGTGCCCAGCAGCGGGACCCCGGCCAGTCCGGCGGCGGCGCCGCAGCGCGGCCCGGTGCCCGGCCCGCGCCCGCAGGCCCCGCGGCCCGGCTCCGGTGGCGCTGGGCAGGCTGGCCCCGGCCAGGGCGGCCCACGGCCGTCGGCGCCCCGGCCCGGCACCCGCGGCGGTCCCCGCCCGGGCCCCCGCCCCGGGAACAACCCGTTCGCCCCGGTCGCGTCCGGTATGGGCTCCGCGCCGCGGAACGCCCCGCCCCGGCCCGGCCAGGCTGGCCCGGGTGGTCCCGCGTCGCCAGGCCAGGGTGGCCCGCGGCCCGGCGGGCCGCGGCCCGCGGGCCCGCGCGGTCCCGGCCGCCCGAGCCCAGCTGACATGGCCCGGCCAGGTGGCCCGCGGCCCAGCCCGAGCAACATGCCGCCCCGGCCTGCCCGTGGCCCGGGCGGCGGTCCCGGTGGTGCCCCCGGCCGTGGCGGCCCAGGTGGCGGCCAGGGTGCCGGGCGGCCCGGCGGCGGCCGTGGCGGTCCCGGCGCGGGTGCGCCCCGGCCCGGCGCCGGTGGCGGGGCTGGTCCCCGTCCCGGCCTGGGCGGCGGCCGCCCGGGCGGTGGCGGTGGCCGCGGCCGCAGCGGCACCCAGGGCGCGTTCGGGCGCCCGGGTGGGCGGCCGTCCCAGCGGCGCAAGTCACGCAAGCAGCGCCGCCAGGAGTTCGACAACATGCAGGCGCCGGCCATCGGCGGGGTACAGATCCCGCGCGGCAACGGCCAGGTGATCCGGCTGTCCCGGGGTGCCTCGCTGAGCGACTTCGCGGACAAGATCGGGGTGAACCCGGCCTCGCTGGTCCAGGTGCTGTTCCACCTGGGCGAGATGGTGACGGCCACCCAGTCGGTCAACGACGAGACCCTGCAGCTGCTGGGGGCCGAGCTCAACTACAACGTCCAGGTGGTCTCCCCGGAGGAAGAGGACCGGGAGCTGCTGGAGTCGTTCGACATCGAGTTCGGTGAGGACGAAGGCGGAGAGGAGGCCCTGGTCGCCAGGCCGCCGGTGGTCACCGTGATGGGTCATGTCGACCACGGCAAGACGAAGCTGCTCGACGCGATCCGGCACACCAACGTGGCGGCCCGCGAGGCGGGCGGCATCACCCAGCACATCGGTGCCTACCAGGTCACCACCGCGGTGGACAGCCAGGAGCGCAAGATCACGTTCATTGACACGCCTGGTCACGAGGCGTTCACCGCCATGCGTGCCCGGGGTGCGGAAACCACCGACCTGGTGGTTCTCGTGGTCGCCGCGGACGACGGCGTGAAGCCGCAGACCACGGAGGCGCTGAACCACGCCCAGGCGGCCGGGGTGCCGATCGTGGTCGCGGTGAACAAGGTGGACAAGGAGGGTGCGGACCCGCCGCGGGTGCGCGCCCAGCTCACCGAGTACGGCCTGGTGGCCGAGGAATTCGGTGGCACCACGCTGTTCGTGGACGTGTCCGCGCGCAACGGCACCGGCATCGAGAGCCTGCTCGAGGCGATCGTCCTGACCGCCGACGCCGAGCTCGACCTCCGGGCCAACCCGGACCAGCAGGGCCAGGGCGTGGCCATCGAGGCCCACCTGGACCGCGGCCGCGGCCCGGTGGCGACCGTGCTGGTGCAGCGGGGCACGCTGCACGTCGGCGACTCCATCGTGGCGGGCGAGGCGTTCGGCCGGGTCCGGGCGCTGCTCGACGAGAACGGCGAGCCGGTGCCCGACGCACCGCCGTCCCGCCCGGTGCAGGTGCTCGGCCTGACCGCGGTGCCGGACGCCGGCGACAGCTTCCTGGTGGTCGGCGACGACCGGGTGGCCCGGCAGATCGCCGAGCGCCGCGAGGCCAGGGAGCGCAACGCCATGTTCGCCCAGCGGCGGCCCCGGGTCACGCTGGAGGACCTGGAGTCCGCGCTCAAGTCCGGCGAACGGGAAGAGCTGCTGCTCATCATCAAGGGCGACGTGTCCGGGTCGGTGGAGGCCCTGGAGGACGCGCTGCTCAAGATCGATGTCGGCGAGGAGGTCAGCCTGCGGGTCATCGGCCGCGGTGTCGGCGCCATCACCCAGGACGACGTGAACCTGGCCATCGCCTCCGAGGCGGTGATCGTGGGCTTCAACGTCCGCCCGGCCGGCCGGGCCGGGGAGCTGGCCCAGCGCGAGGGCGTGGACATCCGCTACTACTCGGTCATCTACCAGGCGATCGAGGAGATCGAGGCGGCCCTCAAGGGCATGCTCAAGCCCGAGTTCGAGGAGGCCCAGCTCGGTACGGCGGAGGTCCGGGAGGTCTTCCGGGTGCCGCGGGTCGGCAACGTGGCCGGCTGCCTGGTCCGCTCCGGGACGATCAACCGCGGCAGTAAGGCGCGGCTCGTCCGCGACGGCGTGGTGATCTCGGACAACCTGACCGTGGACTCGCTGCGCCGGTTCAAGGACGACGTGACCGAGGTCCGCGAGGGCTACGAGTGCGGTATCGGCATCGGCTACAACGACATCCACATCGAGGACGTCATCGAGACGTTCGAGATGCGCGAGAAGCCGCGGGAGTAGGACGCCAGCTACAGCTACCTGACCGAACCAGATGTACGTGGGTGCACTGACCCTGGATGTGCTGCTGGGCGACGTGCGGTCGCTCAAGCAGAAGAGGTCGGCGGTGGCCTCGGTGGTCGCCGAGGTCCGCCGCCGGCATCCGGGCGTCTCGGTGGCCGAGACCGGGCACACCAGCCTGCATCGCCGGGCGGAGATCGGGGTAGCCATAGTGTCCTCGACCGCCGCGCACGCGGCGCAGGTGCTCGACGCGTGCGAGCGCCTGGTGGCGGCGCGCCCCGACATCGAGCTGCTGTCGGCACGGCAGCGGCTGCTGACCGAGGAGGAGTGAGCGAGCCATGGTGGATCATGCCCGGGCACGGAAGCTCGCCGACCGGATCGCCCAGATCGTGGCGGAAATGCTGGAATGGCGGATCAAGGATCCGCGGCTCGGTTTCGTCACCGTGACCGAGGCCCGGCTCACCGGGGACCTGCGCGAGGCGACCGTCTTCTACACGGTGTACGGGTCAGCCGAAGAGCGGGCGGCCAGTGCGGCCGGGCTGGCCAGCGCGACCGGGGTGATCCGGTCCGAGGTCGGCCGGCAGACCGGGCTGAAGCACACGCCGTCGATCACGTTCGTGCCGGACACGCTGCCGGAAGGGGCGCGGCACCTGGAGGACCTGGTAGCCCAGGCGCGCGCCGCGGACGCCCGGCTGGCCAGCGTGCGCGAGGGCGCGGTGCCCGCCGGTGACCCGGACCCGTACCGGGAGCCGGCGGGGAGCGCGGACGCGGGCGATGCTGACGCTTAGCGATCTTCTCGGCGGAACCGGTGCCGCTGCTGATCACGGCACGGGATACTCAGCCACGTGATGGAGCGCGCCAGCTCGCTGGCCAAGACGGTGTCCCTGCTGGAGGGGGCGGGCGAGGTCTGCCTGGCCTGTCACATCCGCCCGGACGCGGATGCGCTCGGCTCCATGCTGGCGCTCGCGCACGCACTGCGCGCCCCCGGGCGGCGGCCGCAGCGGGTCATCGCGTCGTTCGGTGACCAGCCGTTCGAGGTGCCGGACATCCTGCACTTCCTGCCCGGCCTGGACCTGCTCAGCCCGCCCGGGGCGGTCCCCGGCCGGCCGGAGCTGATGATCACTTTTGACGCGGGCAGCCTCGACCGGCTGGGCCTGCTGGCTGGGCCGGCTGCGCGGGCCGGCGAGCTGGTGGTCATCGACCATCACGCGTCCAACACCAGGTTCGGCACGATCCACCTGGTTGACCCGGCGGCCGCGGCGACCGCCATCCTGGTCCTCGACCTGATCGATGCCCTGGACATTGAGCTGACCGCGGACATCGCGCTCGGCCTGTACGCCGGTGTGGTCACCGACACCGGATCGTTCAAGTTCCCCGCCACCACCCCGGCCGTGCACCAGATGGCGGCCCGGCTGCTCAGCACGGGGATCGAGCCGGGCGCGGTGGCCCGGGAGCTGTGGGACCGCGCTCCGTTCGGCTACCTGGGCCTGCTGTCCGGCGCGCTGGCCCGGGCGGTGCTGGAGCCGGCCGCCGCGGCCGGTCACGGCCTGGTGTGGACCACGGTCAGCTGTGCCGACCGGGCCGCGCACGGGCTGAACCTGGACGCCGTGGAGCCGGTCATCGATGTGGTGCGCCGCACCGACGAGGCCGGCGTGGCCGTGGTTCTCAAGCAGTCCGACGACGGGCTGTGGCAGGTGTCCGCCCGGTCCAAGGGTGCGGTCGACGTGGGCCGGGCCTGCGCCACGCTGGGCGGCGGCGGGCACCGGAACGCGGCCGGGTTCACCGCCGCGGGCGGCCCGGCCGAAACGCTGGCCCAGCTGCGCCCGCTGCTGGCGGAAGGCTAGCCGGTGGGGTCCGCGGATCGCGCCGGCGAGGCGGGGCCCGCCGCAGGCGGGTGCCCGCCGGGGAGACGTTCGGCGCGCAGCGGCGAGCGGGGGGTCCAGGGGGGTCGTCCCCCCGGGCTGGATGGCCTGCTCGTGATCGACAAGCCGTCCGGCCTGACCTCGCACGACGTCGTGGCGCGGGTGCGCCGCCTGGCCGGCACCCGCCGGGTCGGGCACGCCGGGACGCTGGACCCGATGGCCACCGGGGTGCTGGTCGTGGGGCTGGACAAGGCCACCCGGCTGCTGGGCCACCTCACCCTGACCGACAAGGAGTACCGGGCCACGGTCCGGCTGGGCGCCAGCAGCGACACCGGTGACGCCGACGGCACGGTCGTGCCCGGTGCGCCAGCGGCCGGCCTGGGCATCGCGGCGGTACGGGCCGCGGCGGCCGCGCTGACCGGGCCGATCCAGCAGGTGCCGCCGGCCGTCAGCGCGATCAAGGTGGGCGGCCAGCGGTCCTACCAGCTGGCCCGCCGCGGCGCGCCGCCGGTGCTGCCACCGCGCCCGGTCACCGTGTGGTCGTTCACCGTGCACGCCGTCCGCCCGGCCGGGGACCGGCTGGACGCCGACGTCACGGTGCGCTGCTCCAGCGGCACCTACGTCCGGGCGCTGGCCCGGGACCTGGGCGAGGCGCTGGGGGTCGGCGGTTACCTCACCATGCTGCGCCGGACCCGGGCCGGCCCGTACCAGCTGAGCGCCGCGCACACCCTGGACGAGCTGGAGCGGGCCCGGCCCGCGCTGCCCGTGCTGCCGCTGGCCGAGGCGGCGGCCGCGGCCTTCCCGGCGCGGCAGCTGACCGAGGCCGAGGCGCGCGCGCTCGGGCACGGCGGGCGGCTGCCCGGGCTCGGTGAGCACACCGGCCCGGTGGCCGCGTTCGGCCCGGATGGCGCGCTGATCGCGCTGGTGCAGGAGCAGGACGGCCAGGCCCGCCCGCTCGCCGTCTTCGTTCCATGAACGTGGCCAACCACGGTCATCCTGGCCCGGCTGGCCACCTCACGAAAGCGGCCGCGGCCGCGCCGCCGGGGTCACCCGCGGCGGTCCGGCAGAATGGGGGGCGGACTTCGGAGGAGGCGTTGATGCCGCACACCAGCGATACCCGGGTGCTCGGCTACGAGCCGCTGCTGTCACCAGCCGGGCTGCTGGAGGAACTGCCGCTGGGCAGCGCGGCCGCGGATCTGGTCGAGCAGTCCCGGGCCGAGGTGCGCGCGGTGCTGGACGGGGCGGATGACCGGCTGCTGGTGGTAGCCGGGCCCTGCTCGGTGCACGACCCGGCGGCCGGTCTCGACTACGCCCGCCGGCTGGCCGGCTTGCGCGACACGCTGGCCGGCGACCTGCTCATCGTGATGCGGGTCTACTTCGAGAAGCCGCGCACCGTGACCGGCTGGAAAGGCCTGATCAACGACCCGGCCATGGACGGCAGCCACGACGTGCACCGCGGCCTGCGGATGGCCCGGCGTTTCCTGCTCGACGTGACCGGCCTGGGGCTGCCGGTGGGCTGCGAATGGCTGGACCCGATCACCCCGCAGTACATCGCGGACGCGGTGACCTGGGGTGCCATCGGGGCGCGCACCACGGAGAGCCAGGTGCACCGGCAGCTGGCCTCGGGCCTGTCCATGCCGGTCGGCTTCAAGAACGGCACCGACGGGGACATCGGCGTCGCGGTCGACGCGTGCCGGGCCGCGGCCACCCGGCACACGTTCTTCGGGGTCACCCGGGCCGGCGCGGCCGCGGTCGTCACCACCATGGGCAACCCGGACTGCCACGTCATCCTGCGCGGCGGCCGGCCGGGACCCAACTACCAGGCCGGGCCGGTGACGGCGGCGCTGGACATGATCACCGGGGCGGGACTGGCCCGGCGGGTGATGGTGGACGCCAGCCACGGCAACAGCGGCAAGGACTACCACCGCCAGCCAGCCGTGGCGGACGATCTGGCCGGCCAGGTCGGCGGTGGCCAGCCCGGCATCATCGGGGTCATGCTGGAGAGCTTCCTGCTGGCCGGGCGGCAGGAACCCGGCGACCCGGCCACGCTGGCCTACGGGCAGAGCGTCACCGACGCGTGCCTGGACTTCGACACCACCACGGACGTGCTGCGCGGGCTGGCCGCCGCGGTACGCCGCCGCCGCCGCGCGGGCACCCTGACGGCCGCTGACCGCGCCGCCGCGTCGGCCCCATGATCCCGGGTGGCCCCCGGGCTGGTATTGCGTGGCAGGCTTGATAGTCAGGACATGAGTCACCCGCGGCAGACCAACACCAAAGAGGAGCAGCAGGTGCAGCGCTGGCAAGGCCTGGACGAGGTGCCGGGGGACTGGGGGCCGTCCGTGGTCACCGTCGGCGTGTACGACGGGGTGCACCGCGGCCACCAGCGCATCGTGGCCCAGGCCCGCGCGGTCGCGTCGGCCCGGCAGCTGCCGGTCGTGGTGGTCACGTTCGACCCGCACCCGGATGAGGTGATCCGGCCCGGCTCACACCCCCCGCTGCTGGTGACCCTCCGCCGCCGGGTCCAGCTGCTGGCCGAGCAGGGCTGCGCGGCGGTCTGCGTGCTGCCGTTCACGCTGGACTTCTCCCGGCTCGGCCCGGACGAGTTCGTCCGGAGCGTGCTGGCCGACCGGCTGCACGCCCGCTGGGTGGTGGTCGGGGAGAACTTCCGGTTCGGCCACCGGGCCGCGGGTGATGTGGCGCTGCTGGCCGAGCTGGGCGAGAAGTACGAGTTCGGCGCCGAGGCGCCGCCGCTGCTGACCGATCACGGCGTCACCGTTTCCTCCAGCCAGATCAGGGATTTGCTGAACGCCGGGGACGTGGCCGGTGCCGACCGCGACCTCGGCCGCCCGCACCGGGTGGAAGGCGTCGTAGTGCGCGGTCACCAGCGCGGCCGCGCGCTGGGCTTCCCGACCGCCAACCTGGAGACCACGCCCTACCCGGCGGTGCCCGCCGACGGCGTGTACGCGGGCTGGCTGGCCAGCCTGGACAGCGACGGGCTGGAAACGGCCCGCTGGCCCGCTGCCATCTCGGTCGGCACCAACCCCACGTTCGAGGGCCGGGACCGGACCGTGGAGGCGTACGCGCTGGACCGGGACGACCTCGACCTGTACGGGGTGCACGTCGCGGTGGACTTCGCGGCCCGGCTGCGCGGCATGGTCCGCTTCGACTCGGCCGCGGCCCTGGTCGAGCAGATGCACCGGGACGTGGACCAGGCCCGTGCGCTGGTCGGCTACCGCTGACCGGGCTCCCGCTCAGCGGGAGCGCCGGTGCGGCGCTCCCCTCCGGGGCCGCACCGGCGCCCGGGCCACGAACTGCTTCCCCGGGCCAGCTGGCAGCGACCGCCCCGCGGCGAAGCCGGGCTCCACGTCCAGCAACAGCTGCGGCTGGCCCCAGGCCGCGTCCAGCCGCCCGTCGGTGTAGTACGGGCAGCCTTCGACGTCACCGAGCAGCACGTCGCCCTGGCCGAGCAGGAACTCACCGCGGCGGTAGCACATCGGGGCGGCCCGGCCGCCCCGGCCGGCCGCCTGGATGAACATGACCGGGCCGTTGCGGGCGCGCAGGCCGGCGATGGCCTGCCGCGCCGCTGCGGTCGCGGTGACCCGGCCTGTCACCCTGGCCCCGGTCATGGCCGCCGCCTTTCAGAACCGCCCATCGGCTTCGCGTCCCGGCTGAAGCACCCTTACCGCCACCGTGTCCCCGGGAGCGCCGCGCGGGCAGGGTCCAAGGTCGGGCCGAACGTCCCTGGATGATCCGGCCGGGATGGGGCGGATCCGGCCCGGGCCGCGCGCTGGGCGGCCCGGCTAGCCTGGGCATGCCCGCGTCCGGCAGGGAGCGTTATGAAGGTTCGCGTCACCGCGGCTGCGGTCCTCGCTCTGGCCCTGGCGGCCGTGGCCAGCCCGGCGCAGGCGCTGGTGCGGCCGGCCGGGCCCAGCCCGCTCCCGGTGACCGCGATCACCGTCGACGGGTCCGGCGGGGACCGGCTCTACCAGGGGCTAGGCGCGGTGCTGGGCGGCGGGGGGAACGCCCGGTACCTGATGGATTACCCGGCCACGGAGCGCGGCCAGATCCTGGACTACCTGTTCAAGCCGGGCTATGGCGCGGCGCTGCAGCTGCTCAAGCTGGAGATCGGCGGGGGCGCCAACTCCACCGACGGCGCCGAGCCGAGCGTCGAGCCGGCCCGCGGCCAGGTCAATTGCGACGCGGGGTATGAGTTCGCGATCGCGCAGCAGGCCATGGCCCGCAACCCGGGTATCCGGCTGTACGGCCTGCAGTGGACCGCGCCCGGCTGGGTGGGCCATCCGGCCGGCACCATCTTCACCCGCGCCGACATCAGCTACCTGCTGACCTGGCTGGGCTGCGCGGCCCGGCACGGGCTGACGATCAGCTATCTCGGCGGGTGGAACGAGTCGGACGATGGCACGCACGCGGCCTGGTTCCACCACCTCCGGCTGGCGCTGAACGCCGCGGGCTACAAATCCGTCCAGCTGGTCGCCGCGGACAGTAACCCGGCCTGGGAGTACGTGTCCAGCCCGCCGGACCCGGACATCGCGGTGCTGGGCGCGCACGACGTGTGCGGCTACCCGACCGGCGTGGCCGGGCCGGCCACCCGCTGCTACGCGCCGCGTGCCGCCATCGCCTCCGGCCGGCCGCTGTGGGCCAGCGAGCTGGGCGCGATGGACGCCGGGGCGCAGCCCGGCTGCGTGCAGCCGTGCGCGCCCGCGCTGGACCGGGCCGTGGTCCGCGGCTACCTCGACGCGAGGCTGACCGGCTTCCTGGAATGGCCGGTCATCGACGCGATGCCGCCTGGCCTGCCGGACGAGAACCGCGGCCTGGTCACCGCGGATCAGCCCTGGTCCGGGGCCTACCGGGTGAACGCGATGACCTGGGCCATGGCCCAGGTCACCCAGGTCGCCTGGCCGCCGTGGCCGGGCAACCCAGGCGGCTGGCGCTACGTCGACTCGGCCAGCGGATTCCTGGAGGGCGGCCGGGCGGACGGTTCGTACGTGACCCTGGTCCGGCACGGCGAGACCGCCTGGAGCATGATCATCGAGGCCACCACGGCCACCGCGCCGCAGCAGGTCAGCGTCCGCGTCACCGGGCGCCGGCTGGCCGGCCAGACCGTGCACGTGTGGGCCAGCGACTTCAGCCCGGCCGGCAGCCGCCCGGCGGCCTGGTTCGCCCGGCAGCCGGCCATCCAGCCGTCCGCCCCCGGCTCATTCACCTTCACCGTGCAGCCGGGCTGGGTCTACTCGCTCACCACCACGTCCGGGCAGGGCCAGGGGCGCGCCGCGGGGCCCCGGCCGGCCCGCTTCCCGCTGCCCTACCGGAGCAGCCTGGGCAGCTCCGGCCCGGCGGCCGGCGCGGACGACGAGCCGCCCTACCTGGCCGCCCAGGACGGCTCGTTTCAGCTGGCCCGCTGCCCCCGCCCAGGCGGCGGCCCGGTGGTGGCCAGCAGGGTGGTGGCCAGCAGGGTGGTGGCCAGCAGGGTGGTGGCCAGCACCGTGACCTGCACCAGGCAGACCACCGGGCCGGCGCCGATCTTCTGGCATAACGCCCCGGCCGGGGGCTGGCGTTATCCCTACGCCACGGTCGGCGGTCCCGGGCTGGCGAACTACCGGGTCAGCGTGGACGCGCTGCTCACCCAGCCCGGCACATCGGCCGGGCTGATCGGCCGGTTCAGCCGCCGCGGCGCCCAGTCCGACATCGGCCACTTCGACGGCTACCTGTTCGACGTGGCCGCCTCTGGCGCCTGGGCGCTGATCCGGAACGACGTGACCCCCGGGGCCATGGTGACGCTGGCCGCCGGCACGCTGCCCGCGCCGCTGGGTACCCGCACCTGGCACCGGCTGACGCTGGCCATGTCCGGCCCGGACGTCACCGCCGCGGTGGACGGCCACCAGGTCGCCGCCGTGTCCGACCCGGCCTGGGCGGCCGGGCTGGCCGGGATCGAGGCGGGCGCGCTGTCCGGCGGCTGGCCGCAGGCCGAGTTCCGTAACCTGGCCCTCACCGGTGACCGGAGCCGCGGCCCGGCCTGGCCGCTGCGCACCGTCCCGCGTGGTACCTTTGATGACGGTCGGCGAGTTCCGGCCAGGGTTAGCTGCACCCTCAAGCGGCTGGCCGTGGGGCCCCCAGCACCTCCAGCGATCCGGATGGCGCTGAGCCCCGTTCCATGACATGTCACGAAGATGGGGATGCCACGTGCCGCTGGACACAGCCGTCAAGAAGGAGATCATCGCGTCTAACGCGACCAATGAGGGTGACACCGGTTCGCCGGAGGTCCAGGTCGCACTGCTGACGCGGCGGATCAACGATCTGACCGAGCACCTCAAGGTGCACAAGCACGACCACCACAGCCGCCGCGGCCTGCTGCTGCTGGTCGGGCGCCGCCGGCGCCTGCTCCAGTACCTGGCCCGGACCGACATCGAGCGCTACCGAGCGCTCATCAGCAAGCTGGGCCTGCGCAGGTAGGCCAGAACAAGTCAAGAACGACATCCCGCGGCCCCGTTCCGGAGCGCACGGCGCAAAGGACCGGTCCTCGGTAGTGGTTCCCGGGTCGCCTTACTCAGGCGGGCCGGGAGCTTCGATCGAAGACCGGGCCGGCCGCCGGCCCGGGCAGGCTGGGATCAGCCACACGCCACCGGCGGGGGTAAACGCGGGACCTCAGTCAAGGAGGTCTCACCCGTGGAGGGTGTGTACACCGCCGAAGCCGTTATCGATAACGGGGCCTTCGGCACCCATACCATCAAGTTCGAGACCGGCAGGCTGGCCCGGCTAGCCGCCGGTTCTGCCGTTGCGTACCTGGACGAAGAGACCGTGGTGCTGTCCGCCACCACGGCGGGCAAGCACCCCAAGGAGGGGCTGGACTTCTTCCCGCTCACCGTGGACGTGGAAGAGCGGATGTACGCGCTGGGCCGGATTCCCGGCTCGTTCTTCCGCCGGGAGGGCCGCCCGTCCGAGGACGCCATCCTCACCTGCCGGCTGATCGACCGGCCGCTGCGCCCGTCGTTCGTCAAGGGTCTCCGCAACGAAGTTCAGGTTGTCGAGACGATCCTCGCGCTCAATCCTGAGCACCTGTACGACGTGGTCGCGATCAACGCCGCGTCCCTGTCCACCATGCTCGCCGGGCTGCCGTTCTCCGGGCCCATCGCGGGCGTGCGGGTCGCCCTGATCAAGGGCCAGTGGGTCGCGTTCCCCACCCACGAGCAGCTCAATGACGCCACGTTCGACATGGTGGTGGCGGGCCGGATGCTGCCCGACGGTGACGTGGCCATCATGATGGTCGAGGCCGAGTCCACCACCGGCACACTCGGCCTGCTGGCCGACCCGGGCAGCGGCGCCGTGGCGCCCACCGAGGACACCGTGCCGGAGGGCCTGGAGGCAGCCAAGCCGTTCCTCAAGCTGCTCTGCGAGGCCCAGCAGCGGGTCGCCGACCAGGCGGCCAAGCCGACCGGCGAGTTCCCCGTGTTCGCGGACTACCAGCAGGACGTCTACGACGCGGTCGCCGCGGAGGTCTCCGACGAGCTGGCCCGGGTGCTGACCATCGCGGGCAAGCAGCAGCGGGAGACCGAGACCGACCGGGTCAAGGCGCTCGCCCTGGAGAAGCTGAACCAGTTCGAGGGCCGGGACAAGGAGATCAGCGCCGCGTTCCGGGCGCTGACCAAGAAGCTGGTCCGGGAGCGGATCATCCGGGACGGCGTCCGCATCGACGGCCGCGGGCTGACCGACATCCGCCAGCTGTCCGCCGAGGCGCACGTGCTGCCCCGGGTGCACGGGTCCGCGCTGTTCGAGCGGGGTGAGACGCAGATCCTGGGCGTCACCACGCTGAACATGCTGCGCATGGAGCAGATGCTCGACACGCTCAACCCGGAGCGGACCAAGCGCTACATGCACAACTACAACATGCCGCCGTACTCGACCGGGGAGACCGGCCGGGTCGGCTCGCCTAAGCGCCGCGAGATCGGCCACGGTGCGCTGGCCGAGCGGGCGCTGCTGCCGGTGCTGCCCAGCCGGGAGGAGTTCCCGTACGCCATCCGCCAGGTGTCCGAGGCGATCGGGTCCAACGGCTCCACCTCGATGGGCTCGGTGTGCGCCTCCACCATGTCGCTGCTGGACGCGGGCGTCCCGCTCCGGGACATGGTCTCCGGCATCGCGATGGGGCTGATCAGCGAGGGCGGCCAGTACGTCACGCTGACCGACATCCTCGGTGCCGAGGACGCGTTCGGTGACATGGACTTCAAGGTGGCCGGCACCAAGGACGTCATCACCGCGCTCCAGCTGGACACGAAGCTGGACGGGATCCCGGCCGCGGTGCTGGCCGCGGCGCTCAAGCAGGCCCGCGGGGCCCGGCTGACGATCCTGGAGGTCATGCGCGAGGCCATCGACGCCCCGGGTGAGATGAGCCCGCAGGCGCCGCGGATTATCACCATCAAGGTGCCGGTGGACAAGATCGGCGAGGTGATCGGGCCCAAGGGCAAGATGATCAACTCGATCCAGGAGGACACCGGGGCCGAGATCACCATCGAGGACGACGGCACGATCTACATCGGCGCCACTGACGGCCCGTCCGCCGAGGCGGCCCGGACCACGATCAACGCCATCGCCAACCCGCACATGCCGGAGGTCGGCGAGCGGTTCCTGGGCACCGTGGTCAAGACGACCACGTTTGGCGCGTTCATCTCGCTGCTGCCCGGCAAGGACGGCCTGCTGCACATCACCCAGCTGCGCAAGCTGCACGGCGGGGCGCGGATCGAGAACGTGGACGACGTGGTCAAGGTGGGCGACAAGATCCAGGTCGAGATCCGCGAGATCGACGACCGGGGCAAGCTGTCCCTGGTCCCGGTCGAGGTGGTCGAGCGCGAGGCCGCCGCGGCCCAGGCCGGTGGTGACGGCGCCGGCGGCGCCAACGGTGACGGCGGACCGTCCGGGCGGCCCCGGGATGACCGGGAGGCCCGCGCGGGCAGCGGCCAGGATGGCGGCGACAGCCACCGGACGCGGCATCGCGAGCGCCGGCACCGCGACAACTCGTGAGCATGGGCGACGGGCGAACCGGGCACCAGGCTGACGGCACCGGGCCCGTCCGGCGCACCGTGCTGCCGGGTGCGCTCCGGGTCATCACCGAGTCGCTGCCCCATGTGCGGTCGGCGGCGTTCGGCATCTGGGTGGGAGTGGGGTCCAGGGACGAGGGCCCCGCTCACGCCGGTGCCACGCACTACCTGGAGCACCTGCTGTTCAAGGGGACCAGGCAGCGCACCGCGCTGGAGATCTCGGCGGCCATCGACGCGGTCGGCGGCGAGCTGAACGCGTTCACCGGCAAGGAGTACACCTGCTACTACGCGCGGGTGCTGGACGCCGACCTGCCGCTGGCCATCGACGTGCTGTCCGACATGGTGACCGGCTCGCTCATCGCGCCCAAGGACGTGGACGCGGAACGTGGCGTGATCCTCGAGGAGATCGCCATGAACGACGACGATCCCTCGGACACCGTGCACGAGGCGTTCGTCAGCCAGCTGTTCGGTGACACCCCGCTCGGCCGGCCGATCCTCGGCACCGTGGACTCGATCAACGCCATCACCCAGGCCCAGATCGCCGAGCACTACCAGGCCCGGTACACCCCGGGCAACCTCGTGGTAGCAGCCGCGGGCAACCTCGAGCACGAGGAGCTCGTCGAGCACGTGCGGCAGGCGTTCGGCAATGTGCTGGCCCAGGGCCGCGAGCCGGCCCCGCCGCGGCTGGCCGGGCCGGGCACGGGGGTGCCGGAGACCGAGCCCGGCGGCACTGGGATCCGGCTGGTGTCCCGTCCGCTGGAGCAGGCCAACCTGGTGCTGGGCTGCCCGGGCGTGCGGCGCACCGACGACCGCCGGTTCGCGCTCGGCGTGCTGAACGCGGCGCTCGGTGGCGGCATGTCGTCCCGGCTGTTCCAGGAGGTGCGGGAGAAGCGCGGCCTGGCCTACTCGGTGTACAGCTTCACCGCGCAGCACGCGGACAGCGGGATGTGGGGCATCTACGCGGGCTGCCTGCCATCCAAGGCCGACGAGGTACTGGCCATCTGCCGGGACGAGGTGGCCAAGGTGGTGGCCAGCGGCCTTACCGGCGCCGAGCTGGACCGGGGCAAGGGCCAGCTGCGCGGCTCGATGGTGCTCGGCCTGGAGGACCCGTCCTCCCGGATGAGCCGGCTGGGCAAGTCGGAGCTGGTCTACCCGCGGCTGGAGCCGGTGGACGAGATCCTGGCCTCGATCGAGGCGGTCAGCCACGACGACGTGCGCGCGGTGGCCGCGGAGATCCTCACCCAGCCCCAGGTGCTGTCGGTGGTTGGCCCCTACGATGACAGTGCGGTGTTCGCCGGGGTGCTCGGCTAGCACACCGCCGGAGGCGGAAGCGGGGCGCGATGATCAAGGTCGGGGTGCTCGGCGCGCAGGGCCGGATGGGCGGCGCGGTGCGCCAGGCGGTGGCCGCCACGGACGACCTCGAGGTCGTGGCCGCGGTGGACGCGGGGGACCAGCGGGAGGACCTGGCCGGCTGCGCGGTGGTCGTCGACTTCACCCATCCCAGTGCGGTCATGGACAACCTGCACTGGTGCATCAGCCACGGGCTGGACACAGTGGTCGGCACGTCCGGGTTCGACGAGGCCCGGCTGGCCCAGGTACGGGAGTGGCTGGCCGCGGCGCCGTCGGTCCGGGTGCTGATCGCGGCCAACTTCTCGGTCGGCGCGGTGCTGATGATGCGGTTCGCCGCGCAGGCCGCCCGGTTCTTCGAGTCGGCCGAGATCATCGAGCTGCACCACGCGGCCAAGCTGGACGCCCCGTCCGGGACGGCGGCCCGGACCGCGGCGCTGATCGCCGCGGCCCGCGCCGAGGCCGGGCTGGGGCCGCCGCCCGACGCCACCACCACCGCGGCCGAGGGCGCCCGGGGCGCCGAGCTGGACGGGGTGCATGTGCACTCGGTCCGGCTGGCCGGCCTGGTCGCCCATCAGGAGGTGCTGCTGGGCGGGCACGGCGAGACGCTGACCATCCGGCACGACTCGCTGGACCGGGCCTCGTTCATGCCCGGTGTGCTGCTCGCGGTGCGCCAGCTCGGATCGCTGCCCTCCGGCCTGACGTTCGGCCTGGACAGCTTGTTGTTTAGTGCCGGGGAGTTAGCGGCCAAGGCATGGTAGGCGCCGGCCAGGCGAGGCGCGCCGCAGGCGGGTGCTCGCCGAGCCGGCGTTCGGCGCGAAGCGGCGATCGGGGGAGTCCGGGGGGTCGTCCCCCCGGATAGGGTCGAGCCATGTGCCGGAGTATCAAGACATTGCGCCCGCCGTACGCCGAGCAGGTTACTGACCAGGATGTCGAGGCGGCGGCGCGGCAGTACGTGAAGAAGATCAGTGGGTTCCAGCGCCCGGCCAAGCACAACGCGGCGGCGTTCGAGCAGGCCGTGCAGGACGTGGCCAACGCCACATCGGTGCTGCTGAGCCGGCTTGAGATACGGTAGCGGGTAGGGGCACAACGGCAGACCGGCCGCAGACCACCGGGGGTGGACATGCTCAGATTCATCCTGAACATCATCTGGCTGGTGCTGTGCGGGTTCTGGATGGCGATCGCCTACGCGATCGCCGGGCTGATCTGTTTCGTCCTGTTCTTCCTGGTCATCACGATTCCGTTCGGCATCGCGGCGTTCCGCATCGCCGGCTACGTGCTGTGGCCGTTCGGCCGGTCCATCGAGCGGCGCGGGAGCGCCGGAGTCGGCTCGCTGATCGGGAACATCATCTGGATCATCCTGTTCGGCTGGGAGCTGGCGCTCGGTCATCTGGTCACCGGCATCCTGCTCTGCATCACCATCATCGGCATCCCGCTGGGCCTGGCCAACTTCAAGATCATCCCAATCTCGCTGGTCCCGCTGGGGGTGCGCGTGGTGCCCTCTGACCAGCTGTACCCGGGGTACCGCTGACCTGGCGCTACGGCTCGCCCATGGTGCCGCCGTGGGTGATGTCCAGTGAGTTGGGTGGGGTCAGGTCGACGCCGTCCGGGTCGTTGAGGTAGCCCGGCGCGGTCCCAGCTACCCCTTTATGGCCGTACTGCCAGACGATCTGCCTCGTCACCGGGTCGATCACGATGACCCGGTCGTTGAAGTCGTCATTGACCAGGATGTCCCCGTTGGGCAGCGGGAGACCCAGCGACGGGTGATTGAGCCCGCCGAACCGCCAGAGCCGCTGGCCGGACGCGGAGAACTCCACCACCTGGCCCTGGGCGGAGTAGTCCACGGTCAGGTAGCGGCCGGGATAGATCTCATTGCTGTCTGAGGGGTAGGCGACACCGGGCGGGTTGGCCGACCAGGACACGTGGCCGGACAGGCTCAGCGCGTCCACCCAGTCCCCGTTGATCTCAGTGACCAGGTACTTGCCGCTGGTCATCGGGAACGCGCCGTTCGGGCTGCCCCAGGTGACCGGCGGGCTGTGCCAGCAGCCGTAGCCGGCCTGGCCGATGACCCGCTGCGGGTGATGCGCTGGCGGCCGGATCAGCAGCACCCGGCAGTTCTTGATGTCGGCGGTGATCAGGCGGCCGCTGGGCAGCATCATCGCGTCGTCGGGGTTGGACACGTGGTTCGCGCCGGACCCGGGGTGCCACGGGACGCCGTACCGGTAGACGATCCGGCGGCTGGCGATGTCGATCACGCTGATGACCGAGGCGTCCTCCTCGGTCGCGACGATGTCCTTGCCGTCCGGGGAGAAGAACGCGTCGTCGGGGACCGGGAACGTCTGGCCGTGGGCCAGATCGCCCGGCCGCGGGAACTGCCAGCGGATCCGGCCCTGCGGATCGACGATGAGCAGCCGGTTGTTCTTGTGATCGGCGATCAGGACGTCGCCGGGCAGCGCCGCGGGGTCCGAGCCGGGCATCAGGTGGCGGCCGCTCAGCGGCGGCCCCAGCCACGGCACAGCGGCCTGGTCGGTGGCCGGCGGGTCCGCGGCCAGCTGGATACGGGTCACGGCGGGCACTGGGCGGACCCCGTCGTCCCCGCCGACCAGGAAGGCCGTGCCGTCGGTCACCGCCACTCCGGCGTTGGCCACCGGGACGGGCAGCTGGCCCGCCACCGTGACCGCCCGGCCGGGGTGGTAGCTGAGCACCTGGCCGCTGACCGCGGTCCCGGCCGCCCGGCCCGCCCCTGCGGGTGGGCCGGCCTGGCCGCCCGCGATGAACAGCGTCCCGCCCAGGGCGAAGGCCGCCGCCCCGGTCAGCGGCCGGGGCAGCCGCCCGGCCACGGTGGCCGCCTGGCGGCCCCGCTGAGTGCTGCCGGGCACGCTGACCCGCTGGATGTCGCGGGTCGGGCCGCTGCTGGCCTGCCCGCCGAAGACCCAGATCTGGCGGCCCAGCGCGGCCACCGCCGGGTCGCGTACCGGTACCGGCAGCCGGGCCACGGTGCGGAAATGACGGCCGTCCGTGGTGGCCAGCACGTCGGCGGCATAGCCCGCCCCGGCGTCGCCACCCAGCAGGTACGCGGTAGCACCGATGGTCACCGCGGCCAGGCCGGACCGGGGCCCGGGCAGCCGCCCAGCCACAGTGACCGTGTGGCGGCCGCTGATCTCCTGCACCGTGGCCACGCCGGCCTGGCTCCCGCCGCCGAACAGGAAGTCCCGGCCGGACAGCCTGGCCCCGGCGGCGTCGCGGGTGGGCGCGGCCAGCCGGCCGGCCACGGTTGTGCGGCCGGTAACCGGGTTGAGCACGGTGATCGCCGCGCCGGCCGGTGACCGCTGGGTGAGCCCGCCGAGGATGAGCAGATCCGGTCCGCGCGGCAGCACGACTTCCCCGGACACCCCGGACGGAAGCTGGTACGGGGCCGGGAAGACCCGCAGGCCACGGGCAGCCGCAGCTGGAGCCGCGGCCACCCCAGGTGCCCGGGCCGGGCGGCTGGGGTGGGGAGGCCGCGCCGGCCGCACGGGCGCCGAGCAGGCGGCGGCCAGCACTGTCCCGCCGGCCACGGCGGCGGTGAGCCAGGCCCAGGTGCTGCCTGGCCAGCTGGCCCGGGACGGGTATCCGGCCGGCACGGCATCACCCTCCTGTCCAGACTCATCCGCGGCCAGTCCCGCGGCGGGCCACTGGCCCAGTGCACTCGCCGCCTCCCAGCCTGACACTCACTACGTACCGCGCACCTTCGTACCCAGAAAGTCGCCACTGGCCCCGGAGTTCATCAATCACCAGCTCCTAACCCACCAATCCCACCGGCCCTAGCGTCTTTTCACGGGTCTGGCGCAGTCGATGGGACGATTTGTCAGACTTTGTCCGCGCTGGCTACGTGAAAAGAACTCATTCCGCCCCGGGGCGGGCTGCTGGCCGCCGCCGCGTCCTGCTGGCCGCCGCCGCGTCCTGCTGGCCGCCGTGTCACGGGGCGGCCGCCGCGTCCCGGCCCGGGTGGTCAGGCGGTCTCGGTGCTGGCGACGGTCTGCAGGCCGAGCTCGGTGATGGACGTCTCGCGCATCTTGAACTTCTGCACCTTGCCGGTGACCGTCATCGGGAAATCCGCCGTGATCCGCAGGTACCGCGGGATCTTGAAGTGGGCGATCTGGCCGGTGCAGAACTCCCGGAGCTCCTCCTCGGTGAGCTGCTGGCCGGGCCGGAGCTTGATCCAGGCGCAGATCTCCTCCCCGTACCGGGCGTCCGGCACCCCGATGACCTGGACGTCCTCGATCGCCGGGTGGCTGTACAGGAACTCCTCGATCTCCCGTGGGTAGACGTTCTCCCCACCGCGGATGATCATGTCCTTGATCCGGCCGACGATGTTCAGGTACCCGGCCTCGTCCATCACGGCCAGGTCCCCGGTATGCATCCAGCGAGCCTGGTCGATGACCTGGCTGGTCTGCTCCGGGTCGTCCCAGTAGCCGAGCATTACCGAGTAGCCGCGGGTGCACATCTCGCCGGTCACGCCGCGGGGTACGGTCAGGCCGGTCTCCGGGTGCACGATCTTCACCTCGACGTACGGGTGCACCCGGCCCACGGTGGACACCCGGCGTTCCATGTCGTCGTCGGCCCGGGTCTGCGCGGACACCGGGGATGTCTCGGTCATCCCGTAGCAGATCGTCACCTCGGACATGTGCATCTCGCTGACCACGCGCTTCATCACCTCGACCGGGCACGGGGAGCCGGCCATGATGCCGGTGCGCAGCGACGACAGGTCATAGGACGCGAAGTCGGGCCGGGCCAGCTCGGCGATGAACATGGTGGGCACCCCGTACAGGGAGGTGCACCGTTCCGCGGCCACTGCCCGCAGGGTGGCCGCCGGGTCGAACCCGGGGGCCGGGATTACGATGGCCGCCCCGTGCGTCGTGCAGGCCAGGTTGCCGAGCACCATGCCGAAGCAGTGATAGAACGGCACCGGGATGCACACCCGGTCCTGCTCGGTGTAGCGGCAGCCCTCGCCAATGAAGAAGCCGTTGTTCAGGATGTTGTGGTGAGACAGCGTGGCGCCCTTGGGGAACCCGGTGGTGCCGCTGGTGTACTGGATGTTGATCGGGTCGTCGAAAGACAGCGTGGCCTGCCGGTCGGCCAGCTCGTCGCCGCCACCGGCGACCGGCATCCGGCCGACCACGAACAGCTCGTCCCAGTCGGCCGAGCCCAGGTAGATGACCCGCTCCAGGGCGGGCAGCGTGCCGCGGACGTCCTGCACCATGGCCCGGTAGCTGCTGGACCTGAACGACTCGGCGCTGACCAGCAGCCTGACCCCGGACTGGCGGAGCGCGTAGCCCAGCTCATGGCTGCGGTAGGCCGGGTTGATGTTGACCAGGATCACCCCCGCCTTGGCCGTGGCGTACTGCAGCAGCACCCATTCGGCACAGTTCGGCGCCCAGATACCGACCCGGTCACCGGCCTGGATCCCGGCGCCGATCAGGCCCCGGGCCAGCACGTCAGTGTCGGCGTCGAGCTGCGCATAGGTCCACCGCCGGCCGGCCGGCACGTCCACCACCGCCTCCCGGCCGCCGAACGCGGCGGCGATCCGGGCGAGGTTGGCGCCGATCGTCTCGCCCAGCAGGGTGTGCTGTGCGGTTCCGTGGCTATAGGACAGCTGGGCTGGCTCGGTCATGTCACCCCTCCGACGTTTTGATGGGTCCATACTTCCTGTTCACGCCCTCCGGTGTGAATGGCCGGGGCACGGTCGGCTGACCGTGCCGGTCATTTACACCGCCGGGGTGGCTCGGCTGGACTGGGAGCCGACCCGAAGGGAGGCGGCGTGGCCGACGAGCTGTCGTTATACGGTGCGTTGCTCGGTGACCAGGGCGGCCGGGTCGGCCGGCTGCTGGAAGGCATGATGACGTCGCAGGTCGCCTCGGCACTGGCCCGGCTCGGGGTGCCGGATCAGCTGGCCGGCGGCCCGCAGGCCACCGGCGAGCTGGCCGCCAAGGTCGGCGCGGCGGCCGACCCGCTGCGCCGGCTGCTGGCTGCGGCGGCGGCCTACGGGCTGGTCAGCCAGGACACTGCGGGCCGGTACACGCTCACCCCGGACGGTGAGCTGCTCCGCTCGGACGTGGACGGCTCGGCGCGGGCCCTGGCCATCGGGTTTTTCGGCCCGCCGATCTGGGCCAGCTTCGGGCGGACCGCGGACATCGTGCGGGACCCGGTGCCGGTCGACCCGGCCGGGCCGGGCGGCGTGTTCGGCTATTACGCCGCGCACCCCGAGGAGGCCGCCTGGTTCGCCCAGGGCATGGGCCGGGCCACCACCATCCTGGTGTCACAGCTCGCCACGGCCGGGTTCCGGCCACTGGCCGGGGGCCGCATCGTGGACGTCGGTGGCGGCCAGGGCACCCTGCTCAGCTACCTGCTCCAGGCCGTCCCGGATGCCACCGGGGTGCTGCTGGACCGGCCGGAGGCGCTGGCCGCGGCGCCCGGATACCTGTCCGGAACCGGGGTGGCCGACCGGGTCGAGCTGGTTCCCGGTGACTTCCTGCGCGATGTGCCCCCGGGTGACCTGCACGTGGTCTGCCACGTGCTGCACAACTGGGCCGACGAGCAGGCGCGCACCATCATCGGCAACTGCGCCCGGGCCAGCCGGCCGGGAGGCGGCCTGATGGTCATCGACCAGCTCCTCCCGGACGGCCCGGAACCATCCGTGGCCCATCTCATGGACCTGATCATGATGATGGCGGTCGGCGGCCGGGAACGGACCCGCGCCGAGCACGAGGCGCTGCTCGGCCCGGCCGGCTACACCCTGGCCCGGGACACCCCGCTGACGGACGTGCTGCCCTGGCGGGTGCTCGAATTCGAGCGCGCCTAGGGGCACCGCCCGGCGTGGCTGTGTGGCCAGGCACGTGCGGGCGTTCGGCAGGTGCGGTTTGGGTTGTGGCGGAGTTACTGTCAGATAGAGGACGGGCGGCAGGCTGCGCAGCCCGTGCAGGCCGCCGCTCCGTCCCGGGAGTAGCCATGGGATCGTGGATAGTCTGGCTGATCCTCGCCGCGGTGCTGGGCGTGGCCGAGGTGATGACCACGACCCTGGCCTTCGGGCTGATCGCGGTGGGCGCGGTGGTCGCCGCCGTAACCGGCGCGCTGGGCGCCGGGCTGCCGTTCCAGCTGGCCGCGTTCGCCGTCGCGGCGGGCGCTGGGCTGGGCGTGGTCCGGCCGATCGCCGTCCGGCACATCAAGCAGCCACCACCGCTGCGCACCGGGACCTCGGCCCTGGTCGGGCGGTCCGCCAAGGTCGTCCAGGAGATCACGGACGACGGCGGGCAGGTCCGCATCGGCGGCGAGCTGTGGTCCGCCCGCCCGTATGACGAGTCCCAGGTCATCCCCGTGGGCTCGACCGTCGACGTCTTCGCGATCGAGGGCGCCACCGCGCTTGTTCATCCCCGGGAGTAGCCATGGAACTGGCTGGGCTCGTAGCCGCCGCTGTCGCGGTCATTCTTGTCTTGCTCGTGGTCAGCCGGACGGTCCGGATCGTGCCGCAGGCCCGGGCCCGGAACGTCGAGCGGTTTGGCCGGTACCGCAAGACGCTGGAGCCGGGGATGAACTTCATCGTCCCCATCGTGGACCGGGTCAAGCCGCTCATCGACCTGCGGGAGCAGGTGGTCTCGTTCCGCGGCCAGCCGGTGATCACCGAGGACAACCTGGTGGTGAGCATCGACACGGTGCTGTTCTTCCAGGTCACTGACCCGCGGGCGGCCGACTACGAGATCGTCAACTACATCCAGGCCATCGAGCAGATCACCGCGACCATGCTGCGCAGCGTGATCGGGAACATGGACCTCGAGGAAACGCTCACCTCGCGTGACAAGATCAACACAATGCTGCGCAGCGTGCTGGACGACGCTTCGGGCAAATGGGGACTCCGGGTCACCCGGGTGGAGATCAAGGCCATCGACCCGCCCAAGAGCGTGATCGACGCGATGGAGAAGCAGATGCGGGCCGAGCGGGAGAAGCGGGCCGCGGTGCTGACCGCGGAGGGTGTCCGGCAGGCCAAGATCCTCACCGCCGAGGGCGAGAAGCAGAGCAATATCCTGCGCGCCGAAGGGGAGCGGCAGAGCCAGATCCTGCGGGCTGAGGGGCAGAGCCAGGCCATCGGCACCGTGTTCCGCGCCGTGCACGAAGGCGATGCGGACCCGAAGGTGCTCGCCTATCAGTACCTGCAGACGCTGCCGCAGCTGGCCCAGTCCCAGGGCAACACGTTCTGGGTCATCCCCAGTGAGGTGACCACGGCGCTCAAGACGCTCAGCGGCGCATTCGGTGGCGCGGGCGACGCCGCCCCGGACGGTCCGGGAAGCGTCCCCCGCGACGGCACGGCGAACGTCACCCCGGATGGTGCGCGGCAGAGCGCCGCGCCGGATCAGGTCGCGGCGCCCGGCCAGGCCCCGGCGCTCGGCCAGGCCCCAGCGCCCAACGGGTCCGCCACGGAGCCACCCCAGGCGGGCTAGGGCCGGGTCACCCGCACATAATCCACCAGCAGGTCGGCGGGAAACCGGGTGCTGTCCGGAGGGTCACCCACGGTCCCGCCGACGGCTAGGTTGAGCAGCAGGAACATGCCGCCGTTGTGCGGCTCGGCCGGCCCGTAGACCCAGGCCCGCGGCTCGCAGAAGCCGGGCCGCACGGACAGGTACCGCTGCCCGTCGCGGCTGAACGCCATGCCGTCCGCCGACCAGTCCAGCCGGTAGGTGTGCCAGCCGGTGTCCGAGGGGAGATCGTGGTGCGCGGTGTGCACGGACAGCCCGCCCGCGGGGACGTGGACCGAGCTCTCCACCGTCGAGTAGCCGAAGTCCTCCAGCACGTCCACCTCGCCGCACCGGGGCCAGCCGACCGTGCCGATATCCTGTCCCATCAGCCAGCAGGCCGGCCATACGCCGCGCTGTGAGGTGACCTTGATCCGGGCCTCGAAGCACCCGCCCTGCTGGGCGAACTTGTCCCGGGTGGTGATCCGGGCGCTGTGGTAGCTCACGTCCGGGCGGCCGTTGCCCGTCCCGGGCCCCTGCTGCCGGGTGGCCCGGATCACCAGGTGTGACTGGCCATCCTGGAACGCGTTCGCGGTGGAATCCGTGTACGTTTGCAGCTCATTGTTGCCCCAGCCGCCCGCGCCGAGGTCATAGGACCACCGGGCCGGGTCGGGTGGCGATCCGGCGGAGCCGTCGAACTCGTCCTGGAACGTGTACCGGGTCACTGTCTTCCCCTGCTCGTTGCTCCGCCCCGGGGTGAAGACGGCCGGGTCTCCCGCCTTAGCTCAGCTAGCGTCATGGATGACGGCTCCGCGTACCTAACGCCGCACCGGCAGGCATGCCAGGTACCAGGGTGGCCCGCCTTGTAGTGGCAGGCATGGACCTGCTGGTTAACGGACCAGGTCAGCAAGCAAGTACCTGGTATCCCGTGCCCATCCATAGCTCACGCTCATTCTTTCCCGCTGCTTCCCGCCGGTAGGGTGCTGACGCTGGCCGGCAGCCGTACCGTCATGCCCAGATGATGCCGGTTCATGAACTCAACTATCTGGGGCAGGGCCTTGAGCACCTGCCGCCAAGCGGGCCCATCGTGGAAGCTCACGGCTGAGCCACCGTGAACGCCGGGCCAGTAGCGCGCACTGGAGCCAGCCCACTTGCTGCGGTAGCCATGCTCCACCCGCTGCACGATCTGGCTGGCCGTGATCCGCGGCATCCAGTCTCCGCTGTCCACGGTGCCGCTGGACGGGTTGCCCCACGGCATCACGAGACGCAGCCCCAGGCCGGACCCGACAGTCTTATCCATGGCGTTGACATCCCCGTACGGGGGCCGCCACAGCGTGGGCTTAGGCGCGCCTACGGATACCAGCGCCTTGCTGGCCTGGGACAGTTCAGCCGCCGCCTCAGCCTGGCTCAGCGGGCGGGTCCCGGTTGATGCGCCGGTCAGGGACTGGTGCCACATCGTGTGGTCACCGATCACCATCCCATTCTGCCGCTCAAACTGGACATCCGTCGGCCGGCGCAGGGCGCGGATCCCGATGTTGAACAGGATCGCTCGGATGCGCAGGTGACGCAGCTCGGTAACCAGCTGCTGGGTGTGGGGTGTGGGCCCGTCATCGAACGTGAAAACCACGCGGCCTGCCGACGCGTTGTTGTCGAGTGCCGGGCCGCTATACCGGCTGGCCATGTGCACGCCGACGATGACCGATGCGCCCAGGGCCAGCAAGCAGCCAAAGATCACCGTGTCCGGATACGGCCGCAACTTCACTTCCACCACCCTCCCCGGGGGATAAACCGGTACACCGCGAACAAGCAGGCCATGATTGCCGCAGCGATGACGATCACACTGATAATCTCCACTGCCATAACCGCCATTTCTTCGTTTTATGGGCGAACTGCCCATACAGCGCACGCAGGAACGTTACCTGCAGGAACGTGTCATAGGGCAGCTCCGGGAAGATCAGGAACGCCAGCAGTGCGTTCCCGGCTCCGCGCCCCTGCCGAATGGTCAGGCACTTCTGGGTCATCATGATGAGGCTGATAACAATCCAGAACAGGTTAATATGAAAGAGCGTGCCGGCCGCGGCCCGGTAACTGAGCACGGCGAGGATCAGGAAACTGACCGGGACGAACACCGCGTATACGGTCCGCTTGAACCAGACTGATGCGGTGTAGCGGGTGATTCCGTACTGGAACAGCCCCTCGTTAATGCCCCGGTCCCAGCGGACCCGCTGGGTGTGCAGTTCATGCCAGGTCGGCTTCACTGACGTGTCGATCCGGACGTTGAGCATGTTCCGAATTCCCCAGCCGATATGCCGCAGCGCCAGGCTCAGCTCAAAGTCCTCGGTGATGTTGTCTACGCAGTAGACGCCGTCCCGGCCAGGAAGCTTTCCCGCCTGCCGGGCTGAGACGACATCGCGCAGCGCCCGGACCCGGAACACGGAGGCAGCGCCGGACAAGATCACCGTCCGGCCACCTTGCATCCGGTTATCAAATCCCCAGCGCGCAAACTCATTGCGCTGGCACCAGCCGACCAGCTTGCCGCCTGACTTCCCGTGGTAAGTCCCGCTGACCCCACCCAGCCTGGGATCATGCCGCAAGTCGGCGGCGGCCTGGCGAGTGAAGTTCGGGCCCACGATGGAGTCGGCGTCGATGCAGATGACCAGGTCATCATCATCCGCACTGGGGAGCACGAACCGGGCCAGCGCGGCGTTGAGGCCACCGGCCTTCATGTCCTTGTTATTCACCGTGATGTAGGTCTCGGCGCCGGCCTTAAGCGCTTTGGCCTCAGTGTCATCGGTGCAGTTGTCCACGATGACAATGATCCGGTCCAGCGGCAGCTCCTGATCCTGGAGTGCCTGGACCGTGTCCGCAATGGTGTCCGACTCATTATGAGCCGGTATCAGCGCCGTGATCATGACGCACCTGCCGGGAAGACCTCCGGCGGCTTGGCGGCCCGCTCGGCCAGCACAGCGGTCCGGCCGATGCGGTTACCGGCAACGAGGATGATCCGGTCCGCGGGCGCGGTCTGGGCGCGCAGTGCGGCGACAGTCCGCTTAATTGATGCTTCCTCGTTGTGCGCTAGGACCAGGGCCACGATCTGGCCTGTCCACGGCGCGGCCGAGCCATTCGGGCCCGCCATCGGTGCACTTCCCCCCGGCTGTACTGCACTACTTACCGCAGGTTAGGCAACCGATTACAGAAAGTGATCATTTGTTTGCGGTAGGTAACATCGTCCGTTGGGCTGAATTTTGCCGGGCCTGGCTCGTGGGACAGCGGTGGATCCCCCGGTGCGGGTGATGCGGCGCCGCGCCGGGCAGGGCAGTGTCTGCAGCAGGACGCCAAGGGAGGCACGACATGGCAATAGGTCCAGTGCAGCTGCTGGTCCTGGGGTTCTCGCACCCGGACTTCCACGGTGAGGTCATCGCCGAACTGGAGCGGCTGCGGGAGAGCGACACGGTCCGGGTCATCGACTCGCTGGCCGTCTACAAGGACGCGGACGGGGAGATCGAGGTCGAGCACCTCAGCAACCTGACCCAGGACGAGGCGATCGAGCTCGGCACCAAGGTCGGTGCCCTGATCGGGCTCGGTATCGAGGGCGAAGAGGGCATGGAAGCGGGCGCCCTGGCCGGGGGCGAGGCCGCCGCGGAGGGCGGCGTCAAGGTGTTCAGCGACGAGACGGAATGGGACGTCATCGAGGACATCCCGAACGATTCCGCCGCCGCGCTCATCCTGATTGAGCATCACTGGGCGGTTCCGCTGCGGGATGCGATCGCCCGGGCTGGCGGCTTCCGGATCAGCGACGGCTTCATCAGCCCGCTCGACCTGGTCGAGATCGGCCTGATGTCCGAAGCCGAGGCCAATGAACTGCATGAGATGGAGACAGCCGCCAGCGCCGACTGAGCCCGGCCGGTCCAGGAACGCGCTGCCAGCTCAGCAAACGAAGGAGGGACGACATGTTCGGATCACGCAGGGTCGCCAGGCGGACCTCCCGCCGCACCGCCCGCCGGGTCAGCCGCCGCCGCATCTGAGCCCGCTGTCCGCCTGGCCCGTCCGTCTGGGCCGCCGGGCCTGCCGCGTGAGCAAGCGGGCCGGCCCGGCCGGCCAGGCCTGCTGTTCAGAGGCGGACGGCCAGGCCCACGGTGAGCAGCGCGCCGAACGCCAGCTGCAGGCGGCCGGTGCGGCCCAGCGCGCCGATCAGCGCGGGCCCGGCCGCGCCCGCGTGCACCGACCGCACCGGGGCCACCGCGAGCGGCAGCGCGGCCAGCGTGAGCAGAGCCAGCGGCCGGGTGGCCACCATGGCCACGGCGATGGCGAACGGGATCAGGGCGCACGCGATGTACAGCGCGCGGGTCCGGGAGTCACCGAGCAGCACGGCCAGCGTCCGCTTGCCCGCCACGGCGTCGGACGGGATGTCCCGCAAGTTGTTGATCACTAGCAGCGCGCAGGCCAGCAGGCCGACCGGTAGCGCCGCGACCACTCCCAGCCAGGGCAAAGAGCCCAGCTCGACATAGGTAGTTCCGGCCACCGCGGCCAGCCCGAAGAACACGAACACCGCGATCTCGCCGAAGCCGTGGTAGCCGTAGGGATACCGGCCGCCGGTATAGGTCCAGGCCGCGGCCACGGCGGCGGCGCCGAGCAGCATCAGCCACCAGGACGTCACCGCGGCCAGCACGAAACCAGCCACGCAGGCCACCGCGAAGCAGGCCAGCGCGGCCGCCCGGACCTGGCGCGGCGGCGCGATCCCGGCTGCGACCAGGCGGACCGGGCCGACCCGCGCCTCGTCGGTGCCGCGGACGCCGTCGCTGTAGTCGTTGGCGTAGTTCACCCCGACCTGCAGGGCCAGCGCCACGATCAGTGCCAGCACGCCACGCCAGAGCGAGAAATGCGCAAACCCGAACGCCACGCCTGATCCCACTACGACGGGTACGACGGCCGCGGGCAGGGTGCGCGGCCGCGCACCACCGACCCAGTCACGTACCGCGGCCACTAGGGAATGTCCGGGGTCACGGTCACCGGCCGGGCCCGCCGGCCGCGGCCCCGCCGGCCGCGGCCCCGCCGGCCGCGGCCCCGCCGGCCGCGGCCCCGCCGGCCGCGGCCCCGCCGAGCTTGCTGATGTCCCGGACCGCACCGGTGGCGGCCGAGGTGGCCAGCGCCGCGTAGACCCGGAGCGCCTCGCTCACCGGGCGGTCCCGGTTCGCGGCCCGGTAGCCGCCGAGTGCGGCCAGGATCTGCTCCCGGCGGCTGCGCAGTTCGGTGTCCGGCACAGCCAGCTCCAGCGACCGGGCCGCGATGTCGATGACGACCTGGTCGCCGTCCTGGGCCAGGGCGATGACCCCGCCCGCCGCGGCCTCCGGGGCCGCGTGGCAGATGGACAGCCCGGACGTGCCGCCGGAGAACCGGCCGTCGGTGATCAGCGCACACGCCCGGCCCAGGCCCTTGCCCTTCAGGAAGCTGGTCGGGTACAGCATCTCCTGCATGCCCGGCCCGCCGCCCGGCCCCTCGTACCGGATGATCACCACGTCGCCCGGCTCGACCCGGCCGCCCAGGATGCCCTCGACGGCGGCCTCCTGGCTCTCGAATACCTTGGCCGGCCCGGAGAACCGCCACAGCTCCTCAGGGACGCCGGCCGTCTTGACGATGGCGCCCTCTGGGGCCAGGTTGCCGTACAGCACGGCCAGCCCGCCGTCCCGGGTGTACGCGTGCGGCAGGTCCCGGATGCAGCCCGCCTCCCGGTCCAGGTCCAGGCTGGACCAGCGGGACGCCTGGGAGAACGGCCTGGTAGTGCGCACCCCGCCCGGGGCGGCGTGGAACAGCTCGGCCGCGCCGTCGCTGGCCGTGGGGGAGCGCAGGTCCCAGGTGTCCAGGAACTCGCGCAGGGAGCCGCTGTGCACCGTGTGCACCTGCGGGTTGAGCAGGCCACCCCGGTCCAGCTCGCCGAGGATGGCCGGGATGCCGCCGGCCCGGTGCACGTCCTCGACGTGGTAGCGGTCGCTGCTCGGCGCAACCTTGCACAGGCACGGCACCCGGCGGGACAGCTCGTCGATCTCCTTGAGCCCGAAGCCGACCCGCGCCTCGTGCGCGGCCGCCAGCAGGTGCAGGATCGTGTTGGTCGACCCGCCCATGGCCACGTCCAGCGCCATCGCGTTCTCGAACGCGTCCCGGCTGGCGACGGACCGCGGCAGCACCGACTCGTCGCCGTCCTCGTAGTACCGCCGGGCCAGCTCGACGGCCAGCGCGCCAGCGCGCTCGAACAGCCCGCGCCGGGCCACGTGCGTGGCCAGCGTGGTGCCGTTACCGGGCAGCGACAGCCCGATCGCCTCGGTCAGGCAGTTCATTGAGTTGGCGGTGAACATCCCGGAGCACGACCCGCAGGTCGGGCATGCGTTCTCCTCCATGACGGCGAGCTGGTCGTCGGACACGCTCGGGTCGGCCGACGCGATCATTGGGTTGATCAGGTCCAGCTTTTCCGGGTCGCCGGACTCGGTCACGTCACCCGGCCGGACCCGGCCGGCCTCCATCGGGCCGCCGGACACGAAAACGGCGGGGATGTTCAGCCGCAGCGCGGCCATCAGCATGCCAGGCGTGATCTTGTCGCAATTGGACACGCAGACCAGCGCGTCGGCGCAGTGCGCGTTGACCATGTACTCGACCGAGTCGGCGATCAGCTCCCGGCTGGGCAGCGAGTAGAGCATGCCGCCGTGCCCCATGGCGATGCCGTCGTCCACCGCGATCGTGTTGAACTCGCGGGGCACGGCACCGGCGGTCCGCACCGCGTCCGCCACCACCTGGCCGACCTCGCGCAGGTGCACGTGACCGGGGACGAACTCGGTGAAGCTGTTGGCCACGGCCACGATCGGCTTGCCGATGTCCTCCCGGGCTACCCCGGTCGCCCGCAGCAGCGCCCGTGCGCCTGCCATGTTCCTGCCGTGGGTGACCGTCCGGGACCGAAGCGGTGGCATGACCTGCTCCCCTCGCGACTGTTAGATGCCTCAGCGTACCGGCGGCGCGGCCTGCTGCGGCGGGAAGGTGATCAGCCCGCCGGCTAGGCGATCCTGGCTCAGCGCGCGGGCAGGGCGCGCTCCGCGGCGGCGCGGATCCGCTCGACATCCGGCCGGTCCAGCCGTTGCGCCCGGCTGGCCCGGGCCTGGGACCGCAGGTACCGGCGCAGCCGCCGGCCACTGAACACGTCCACCCCGCTGATCCGGGCTACTATCCACGGCACGGTCGGCCCGTAGATCACCATGGCCGGCCGGACCCGCACCGTGCGGCCCAGCCCGGTGCTGATCAGCCGGGCCGCTTCGGCCGCTTCCAGCTGCGCGTGCCTGAGCCGCCCGGTCTGGCTGTACGGGCCGTGGAACAGCTGGTCGCCCTGAGTGGCGCGGACCGGCAGCCGCCGGTCCCAGCGTTCCGAGTCGATCGCGAACACCCCGGCCGGGCCGATCACCAGATGATCGATGATGCAGTTGCTGCCGGGCACGGCGCGGGTGTGCAGCGTGCGGTAGCCCGCCCGCTTGAGCCGCCGCAGCCGCCGACGGGTGCGCCGCTGGGCCGAGGTCACCCGGACCGCGGCCGGGATGACCGCGGTCGTCCGGGACCGGTGCACGGTGTCCAGGATGGCCAGCACCACCGCCGCGGTCAGCCCGAACCGCCAGTCCAGTAGCACGCCGGCCACGATGCCCACGGCCGCCGACAGCACCGCGCGGCGGATCCAGATCGGCATCCGCGGGTCGGCCATCAGGCTGGACAGCGCCAGCCGGGCACCGGGCACCGGCTCACCGCCAGGAAGGTCACCGGTCACTCCGGGATCACCCGCACGAACCGCGCCCACCGGCCCGGCCGCGCCCACCGGCCCGGCCGCGCCCACCGGCCCGGCCGCGCCCACCGGCCCGGCCGCGCCCACCGGCTCAGCGGGGGTCCCCGGCCCGGCCGCGCTCATGGGCCCAGCGGGGCCCACCGGGCCGACCGGATCGGCCATGTCCGGCTCATCCACGGTCCCGAGCGTAACCGACGCGATACGTAGCTGCCCGGGAACAAGACGTGACACGCGGGTGCCACCCAGCGCGGCGGCTTCTGGACCGGCGCGGCCAACCAGACTACGGTGCGGAATCGTGACTGAGATTCACGATCTCACCGTGACCGAGCTGGCCACCGCGATCCGCCGGCGCGAGCTGTCACCCGTGCAGATCACCGCGCACTACCTGGACCGGATGGAGCGGCTGAACGCCACCGTGGGCGCGTTCTACACCGTCACCGCGGAACTGGCCCGCGATCAGGCGGCCGCGGCCGAGAAGGCGGTGGCCCGGGCGGATGAGCCCGCCGCGCTGCCCCCGCTGACCGGGGTGCCGATCCCGATCAAGGACCTGAACATGGTAGCCGGGGTGCGGCAGACCCTGGGCTCGGCCGTGTTCGCCGACAACGTCCCGGACACCGACGACTACGTCACCGCGCAGTTGCGGGCGGCCGGTGCGGTCATCACCGGTAAGACGGCGACGCCCGAGTTCGGCCTGCCGTGCTACACCGAGACCGCGGTCGGGCCGCCGGCCCGGACCCCGTGGGACCTGAACCGGTCAGCGGGTGGCTCGAGCGGCGGCGCGGCGGCGGCCGTGGCGGCCGGCCTGGCCCCGGCCGCCCAGGGCAGTGACGGCGGTGGCTCGATCCGGATCCCGTCCAGTGTGTGCGGGCTGTTCGGGATCAAGCCGACGCGCGGCCGGATCTCCAGCGCCCCGCTCGTGCCGGACCTGTTCGGCCTGGGCATCGACGGGCCGATCGCACGCACCGTGGCCGATGCGGCGCTGCTGCTCGACGTGATGAGCGGGAACCTGCCCGGCGACATGTACACCCAGCCGCCGCTGCCCCCCGGGGAGAGCTTTCTCGGTTACGCCGGCCGGCCACCCGGGCGGCTGCGGATCGGCCGGATCCTCAGCCACCCGGTCGGCGACGGGACGGTGCACCCGGACTGCGCCGTGGCCTACCAGGACGCCAGCGAGCTGCTGGCCAGCCTGGGCCACGAGGTGGTGGACCTGGACATGCCGTTCGGTGCCGACGCGGTGCCGCCGTTCGAGGCCCTGTGGTACGCGCACGCCACGCTGGTCCCCGTGGACCCGGCCCGGGAGCACCAGCTGCTGCCGTTCACCAGGTACATGCGCGAACAGGGCCGCCAGGTGACCGCCGAGCAGCTGGTCGGCGCGCAGGCCTACCTCCAGTTCGTGGTCCGCGGCGCGCTGGCCGTGCTGAACGGCTACGACGCCGTGCTCACCCCGACACTGGCCGCGCCGCCGGTCCCGGTCGGCTACTTCGAGGAGGTCTCGCCGCCGGCCAACTTCGAGCGGCAGAAGCACTTCACCCCGTTCACCCCGCTGTTCAACGTGTCCGGGCAGCCCGCGGTGAGCGTGCCGCTGCACTGGAACCCGGCTGGGCTGCCGATCGGGGTCATGCTGGCCGGCCGGATGGGCGAGGAGGGCACCCTGATCTCGCTGTCCGCGCAGCTCGAGTCGGCCCGGCCGTGGAAGGACCGTCATCCGCAGCTGTGGTAGCCCGCCAGAATGGTGATATGACGCTGGAGCACGGCCGGTCGGTGCCCAGGCTGGCCTGGCGGGTGATCCGGGTACTGATCCCGCTGCTGGTCTCCGTGGTGCTGCTCGGCGTGCTCGCGTTCGGCTACGGCCCGGTTCCGGCGCTGGGACCGGCCCTCGACCCCACCCGCGGCGTGTGGACCTCGGCGTCCGGCGCCGCGTTGCCCACGTCTGGCACGCTGGCGCTGCCCGGCCTGGCCCACCCGGTCCAGGTGTCGTTCACCAGCCACGGCGTGCCCTCGGTGCGGGCCGCCGGCGACCACGACCTGTTCCTGGCCCTCGGTTACCTGCACGCCCGGTTCCGGCTGGCCGAGATGGACCTGGAACGCCGGCTCGGCGAGGGGCGGCTGGCCCAGCTGGCCGGGCCGTCCGCGGTGGGCTCGGACAAGTTCGAGCTGCGGCTCGGCCTGCTGCGCACGGCCCAGCAGGAGTGGGCCGGGATGGCGAAGGCCAGCCCTGCGGCGCAGGCCCTGATCGCCTACTCGCGCGGAGTGAACGACTACCTGGCGCAGACCCGGAAGGACGGTCAGTGGCCGGCCTTGTTCTCGCTGGCCGGCGTGTACCCGGCCAGCTGGACCCCGGTGGACAGCCTGGTCATTCAGGGCGATCTCACCCAGGAACTGGACTTCACCACCGCGCCGCTGGACTACGCCCTGCTGGAGCGGACCCTTGGCCCAGCCAGGACCATGGCCTGGTTCCCGATCCTGCCGCCGAACCAGCAGCATCCTTACGACCCGGGGCCATACCGCCACCCGGGTATCACCCCGGTCGCCGGCCATGCCCCGCTCACCGCCGCCCCGGCCGCGCTGACCGCCGCCCCGGCCGGGCAGCCAGGCCGGGGCCGCGGTAACCGCCCGCGGCGCATCCCGGCGGCCGAGGCGGCCGCGGCGGCCACGCTGCTGGCCCAGGTGGCGGCGCTGCCCACCGGCCAGGTCCACGCCGGCCCGGACAGCAACGCGTGGGCGGCGAACGGCCCGCTGGTGGCCGGCCACCGGGCCATGCTGGCTGGCGACCCGCACCTGCCGCAGACCATCCCGTCGGTCTGGTACCAGGTCGCGCTGGCCGCGCCCGGCCTGACGGTCAGCGGGGTGAGCGTGCCCGGCCTGCCCGGCGTGCTGCTCGGGCACAACCAGCACATCGCCTGGTCACTGACCAACACGCAGAACCAGGCCGTACTCTTCTACACCGAGCGGACCAGCAAGAGCCGCCCGGGGCAGTACTTCTGGGACGGCGCCTGGCGACGGATGCGCCAGGTGCACTACACGATCCCGGTCCGCGGCGGCCTGGCCGTCAAGCTCACCGTGGACATCACCGTGCACGGGCCGATCATGACCCAGGCCGGGCAGACCACGTCGGTGGACTGGATGGGCAGCATCCCGTCGCCCGATCTGGCCGTGCTGCTGGCCATCAACCAGGCCAGCGACTGGGCCCAGTTCCACGCCGCGCTGGCCAGCTGGCACGCCCCGTCGCAGAACTTCGTCTACGCCGACGACCGGGGCAACATCGGCGCCATCTCGGCCGGCTACTACCCGGTGCTGCGGCACGGCGATCCGTGGCTGCCGATGCCCGGGACCGGGGCCGACGACGTAGCCGGGGTGATCCCGTACTTGGCGGTGCCGCAGGTCTACGATCCACCCGATCACCTGGTGGCCACGGCCAACCAGCGGCCGGTCGGCGACTCCTACCCGTACTACATCGGCACCACCGCGAACTTCTTCGACCCCGGCTACCGGGCCGGCCAGATCTACTCCGCGCTGCTCGGCCGGCGCGCGATGACGCCGTCCAGCTTCGCGCCCGTGCAGGGCAGCGTCACCGACCCGCTGGCGCTGCGCATCGTGCCCAAGCTGCTGGCCGCGCTGCACGGCACCACGCTGACCGTCCCGCAGCACCAGGCCGCCCAGTTGCTTAACGCCTGGCCAGGAACGATGACCGCCAGTTCAGCGGCGGCCGCGGTGTGGTGGACGTTCTGGACCGATTACCTGTCGGCGGTGTTCCAGCCGTGGTGGAACCGGGCCGCCGTGCCGGTGCACAAGGACCGGCCTGGGCTTCAGGTGTCGCCGGAAGACCAGTTCAGCCTGGACGAGGTGCTGGAGCAGTGGACCCTGGACGACCCGCACAACAGCGCGTTCAGCACCCCTGGCGGGCACCGGCGCACTGGCCCGGATGTGATGCGCAGCGCGTTCGCCACCGCGGTCGCCCACCTGGCCGGGAAGCTGGGTGGTGCCCCGGCCAGCTGGACCTGGGGGCGGCTGCACAGCCGGGAGTTCCCGTCGCTGACCCAGGCGCCCGCGCTGGGCTACGGGCCGCGGGCGGCGGGCGGCGATTCGTGGACGGTGGACGCCGCCTACGGCTACCCGGTGTCCCGGTCCGGGCCGAGCTGGCGCATGATCGTGCAGTGGACCGGCCGGGGCCGGTACACGGCGGAGGGGATTTACCCGGGCGGGCAGAGTGAGAACCCGGCCTCGCCGTGGTACGAAGACCAGGTGGCTGACTGGTGGAACCTGCGTTACCTGCCGATGCCGTCGGCCACCGGGACCACCCCGGGGCCGATCAGGTGGGTGCTCAACCCATGAGTGGCTATCGTGGCTGACCTGCGCAGGCTCGGGAAGCGGGGCGCGTACCGGCTGGGCATGCTGGGCAGCCCGCCGTCCGCCCCGCGCAGGCCGCCCAGCCCGCACTACCCGTCCTGGGTGCCCAGCCACCGCGGCCCGGTGACGCTGTGGCTGCTCGGCTGCCTGGCCGCGGTGGCGGTGATCGCCGCCACGGCCGCCATCGGCTGGTGGTTCATGCCGTTCGTGGCCGGCCTGGTCGGCGGTGTCGCCAGCCACCTGGGCCGCTGGCGGCTGCGTACCGCGCTGCTGGCCACCGGGGCCGTCGCCGCCCTCGGCTGGGCCGTCCCGCTCGGCTGGCAGGCCTGGCGGGTGGGTGGGGTCCGGGCCACGGCCCGGGTGGTGGCCGCGCTGGCCGGGCTGCCCGCGCATTCCTCGGTCGGCATCGCGGCCACCCTGCTCGTCGCGGTGCTCCAGGCGCTGGCGGGCCTGTGGCTGGGCCGTGCCGTGTTCCCCCGCCTCCCGCGCGCCGCTTAGCGGGCCAGTTCATGAGCGCGGTGCATTTATGGTTCACGGGTGACCATAAAATGCACCGCACTCTCTGGTTCGGGTCAAGGTTTGTGCGCTCCGGTGCCGATTGGCCCGATCATGGAGGGGTGACGAGCGACGAGACGCGGCGCCGGGCCGAGGCTTACGGCGTGGCCACCAGCTACCGGGACTGGCACGACCGGCGGGTCGAGGTAGCCGGCGAGACGCTCGACGCGATCTTGTGCGCCCTCGATATTCCCGGGGGGCGCCCCCGCTGGACCCCCCGACCGCCGCTCCGCGCCGAACGCCGGCTCGGCGGGAACACGCCTGCGGCGCGCCCCGCCCCGCCGGCCAGAGGCGCCCGCGTCCCGCTCCTGGACCAGGGGGGTCGCCCCCCCGGGCCAGCACGGCGCCCCTCCGGGCTGACCGACCGCCAGTGGGGGTTTGCCGTGCAGCTGTACTCGCTGCGCTCCCGGCAGTCCTGGGGGCACGGCGACCTGGGCGACCTGGCCGACCTGGCCACCTGGAGCGCCACCGACCTGGGCGCAGGGTTCGTCCTGATCAACCCGCTGCACGCGATGGAGCCGACGCCCCCGCTGAGTGCGTCCCCGTACCTGCCGATGACCCGGGCCTACACCAGCCCGCTGTACCTGCGCGTCGAGGACATCCCGGAGTACGGCACGCTGACCGCGCGCGACCGGGTGCGCATCGACTCGCTGGCCGCGCCGCTGCGCACCCGCAACGCCACCAGCGAACTGCTCGACCGGGACGAGGTCTGGCGGGCCAAGCGGGCCGCCCTGGAGATCATCTACCGGCAGCCGCTGACCGCGGCCCGGCGGGCCGAGTTCGACGCCTACCGGGCCCGCGAGGGGCAGCTGCTGGAGGACTGGGCGCTGTGGTGCGCGCTGGCCGAGATCCACGGGCCGGACTGGCAGGCCTGGCCCGCGCCGCTGCGTGCGCCCCGCTCCGCCGCCGTGGCCGCGGAACGGTCCCGGCTGGCCGCCCCGGCCCGGTTCCACGCCTGGCTGCAGTGGCTGGCCGACGCGCAGCTGGCCACGGCCCAGCAGGCGGCCCGCGCGGCCGGCATGCGCATCGGGATCATCCGGGACCTCGCGGTCGGCTGCCACCCGGGCGGGGCGGACGCGTGGGCCTGGCAGGACGTGCTGGTGCCCGGGATGAGCGTGGGCGCCCCGCCGGACGAGTTCAACCAGCGGGGCCAGGACTGGAGCCAGCCGCCCTGGCACCCGCAGCGGCTGGCCGCCCAGGGTTACGCGCCGCTGGCCGGACTGATCGGCGCGGGCCTGCGGCACGTCGGCGGGCTGCGGGTGGATCACGTGATGGGCCTGCTCCGGCTGTGGTGGGTGCCCGCGGGAATGCGGCCCGACCAGGGCACCTACGTGCGTTACGACCACGAGGCCATGGTCGGCGTGCTGACCGGCCAGGCGGCCGCGGCCGGGGCGCTGGCCATCGGTGAGGACCTGGGCACGGTGGACGCGTGGATCCGCGACTACCTGACCGGCCAGGGCGTGCTGGGCACGTCGATGCTGTGGTTCGAGCGCGGGCCGGACGGCGCACCGCTGCCGCCGGGCAAGTGGCGGCGCAACTGCCTGGCCATGGTCGGCACCCACGACGTGCCGCCGGTGGCCGCATTCGTCACCGGTGAGCAGGTCGAGCTGCGTTCCCGGCTCGGCCTGCTGACCCGGTCCTACCAGGCCGAACGGGCCGAAGCCGAGCGGACCGTGACAGCCTGGCAGGACGCCCTGGCCGCCGAGGGCCTGCTGCCCGCCGGGACCAGGCCGAGCCCGGCCGCGTTCACCGAGGCCTGCTACGCGTTCTTGGCCCGCACCCCGGCGCTGCTGCTCGGCGTGTCCCTGGCCGACGCGGTTGGCGACCGGCGCCCGCAGAACATGCCCGGGACCACGACCCAGTACCCGAACTGGCGCGTTCCGCTGTGTGATGGCGAGGGCCGCGCGGTCTCCCTCGACGACCTGGCCGACTCGCGGGACGTGCGCGCGGTAGCCCGGGCCGTGGCGGGCCACCCGCCGGTGTGATCGTCAGCCGCCCTGACGGTCGCGGTCCTGGCAGCGCAGCGCCCGGCGGATGCTGTCCTGCCCCTCGATGAGCAGCCGGCGCAGCGGGGTTGGCGGGTCAGCCCGGGCGATGAACTCGTCGGTCAGCTGCACGGTCCGCTCGCTGATCTGGGTCAGCGGGTAGCCGTTGCTGGCGAAATGCTGGGCCATGTCGGTGCTCCAGCTCGCCCACACGTCGCCGACCACGTCGAAGAACGTCTCCGCGTACGGGGCGAGCAGTTCCGGGTGATCCGGGTCCTGGAACCCGATGAGCGTGGCCCGGAATGTGGCGTTGGGCAGCGTGCCGCCGATGATCGCCTGCCAGGCGGCCTCCTTGGCCGCGGGCTCGGGGATGGCGGCCAGGCAGGTGGCGGCCCGCCGCTCGCCCGCGTCAGTGGCGTCCCGGGCCAGCTCGGCGTCGATCTCGGCCGGTCCCGCGGCGCCCTGGCTGACCAGCCGCTGCAGCAGCCGCCAGCGCAGTTCAGTGTCCACCACCAGGCCGTCCAGCTGGGCCGATCCGTCCACCAGGCCGGCCAGCAACGCGAGGTCGCCAGGCTGGGTGGCTATCCCGGCGAACGCCTGCAGGTAGGCCAGCTGCCAGTCCGAGCCTGGCTCGGCCTGCTCGGCCAGGCGGCGCAGCCCGGACGCCATGAAGCCGCCGATCCCCTCGGGCCGCCAGGCCGGGTCGGTGAACCGGCGGGCCGCGCCGGCGGCCTGCCGGAACGTGGTCTGCACCACCCCGATGTCAGCGATCGTGCCGGCGTGCTCGATGACCATGCTGATGTAGTGCCGGGCGGCCAGCTCCGCGTCCCGGCACATGTCCCAGGCCGCGGCCCAGCACAGCGCGGCAGGCAGTGATTCGGCGAACTCGCCGATCGCGCTGATCAGCGTGCTGAGCGAGTGCTCATCCAGCCGGATCTTGGCGTAGGTGAGGTCGTCGTCATTGACCAGCACCAGGTCAGGCCGGCGCTCCCCGGCCAGCTCGGGCAGCACGGTGCGCTCACCGGCGATGTCTGTCTCGACCCGGCGCCGCCGGACCAGCCCGGCCCCGGTCCGGTCGTACAGGCCGACCGCGATGCGGTGCGAGCGGAGCACCGGGTGCTCCGGCGGAGCGGTCTGCACCACCGCGAACTCGGTCATCCGGTTGCCGCTGTCCAGCACCAGGTCCGGCCGCAGGGTGTTCACCCCGGCCGTTTCCAGCCATTCCTTGGACCAGCCGGACAGCTCCCGGCCGGACGTCTCCTGCAGCGCGGCCAGCAGGTCGGTCAGGGTGGCGTTGCCCCAGGCGTGCTGGCCGAAGTACAGCCGCACCCCGGCCAGGAACCGCTCCCGGCCGACGTAGGCCACGAGCTGCTTGAGCACCGACGCGCCCTTGGCGTACGTGATGCCGTCGAAGTTGACCTCGACGGCCGCGATGTCCGGGATGTCGGCCGCGATCGGGTGCGTGGACGGCAGCTGGTCCTGCTGGTAGGCCCAGGCCTTCTGCAGCTGGCAGAACGTGGTCCAGGCGGTGCGCCACCGGGTGGCCTCCGACTCGGCCAGCACCGACGCCCAGGTCGCGAACGACTCGTTCAGCCACAGGTCGTCCCACCAGCGCATGGTGACCAGGTCACCGAACCACATGTGGGCCATCTCGTGCAGGATGGTCTCGGCGCGCATCTCCCGGGCGAAATCGGTGACCCGGGAGCGGAACACATAGTCCTCCAGGAACGTCACGCAGCCCGCGTTCTCCATCGCGCCAGCCTTGAACTCCGGCACGAACACCTGGTCGTACTTGCCGAACGCGTACCGCACCCCGAACGCGGCGTGGTAAAAGTCGAAGCCCTGCCTGGTCACCTCGAAGATCTCGGCCGGGTCCAGGTAGCCGGCCAGCGACTGGCGGCAGTAGATGCCCAGCGGTATCCCGTCGTGCTCGCTCCGCACCTCGTGGTATGGGCCGGCCACGATGGCGGTGATGTACGTCGACATCAGCGGTGATGGCGGGAAATGCCAGCGCCGGGCGGCGCCGGCCGGCTCGCCGGGATCGTCGGCGGCCATGTTGGACAGCACCAGCCAGCCGTCCGGGGCGAGCACGGAAAACTCGAACGTGGCCTTGAGGTCCGGCTGGTCGAAGCACGCGTAGATCCGGTGCGCGTCGAACGTCTCCAGATCCGAGTACAGGTAGACGCCGCCGTCGGCTGGGTCGGTGAACCGGTGCAGTCCCTCGCCGCTGCGCGAATAGGCGCAGTCGGCCACCACCCGCAGTTCGTTCTCCGCGGCCAGCCCGCCCAGCGCGATCCGGTTGCCGTCGAACGCGCTGAGCGGCACCGGCGTGCCGTTCAGCACGATCTCCCGGACGGCGGGCGCGGTCAGCTCGATGAAGCTGCCCGCCCCCGGGGTGGCACAGCGGAACCGCACCACGGCCGCCGAGCCAAACGTTTCCCCGCCCCCGGTGAGATCGAGTTCCACCTGGTAAGAGACGACTTCCAGGAGCTGCCGCCGGTCACGGGCCTCGTCACGGGTGAGATTGTTCGCCACCTACCTGGCACCTTCCATGTCTGGGTGTCCACAGTCTTGCCGCACCGGGTTCAGCCGGTTTTAGGCGGCCCGGCAATACTTCCCGCATCCCGGTGCGGAATGCGGTCGGCCGCGGGCCAGTTGTCAGCAGGAGAGCCAGGCGCACCCCCTGCGCGCCACGCTCCCAGCGTGAGGTGAATCAGCCCCCCACTACGTGAAGGAGCCTCATGACCGAGCAGGAGCTTACCCCGGTCGATTTCTGGTTTGATCCCCTGTGCCCGTGGGCCTGGATCACGTCCCGGTGGATGCTCGAGGTCCAGCAGGTCCGGCCGGTGCGGGTGCGCTGGCATGTGATGAGCCTGGCCGTGCTGAACGAGGGCAAGACTGACCTGTCGGAGCGGTACGCGGAGTTCATAAAGCAGGCGTGGGGCCCGGTGCGGGTGCTCACCGCGGCCGAGCAGAAGTTCGGGCCTGAGGTGCTCGGCCCGCTGTACACCGCGCTCGGCACCCGGTTCCACCACGAGAAGGCGCCCCGGGACCGGGCCACCATTGAGGCCGCGCTGGCCGAGGCGGGGCTCCCGGCCGACCTGGCCGACGCGATGGACTCCACCGACTACGACGACGCGCTGCGCGCCTCGCACACCGGGGGCATCGAGCGGGTTGGCTCCGAGGTGGGCACGCCGATCCTCTCGATGAACGGCACGTCGATCTTCGGCCCGGTGGTCACCCCGATCCCGCGCGGCGAGGCGGCGGCCAAGCTCTGGGACGGGGTGAACCTGGTCACCCAGACCGACGGCTTCTTCGAGCTGAAGCGGACCCGTACCCGCGACCCGGTCTTCGACTAACGCCAGCACAGCCAACACCGCTGCGGGCGCCCGGGAGTGCCGTCTGACACACTGGCATCCGTGCGCGTCTATCTGGGATCTGATCACGCTGGGTTCGAGCTCAAGGCGGCCCTGGTGGAATGGCTGGAATCAGCCGGGCACCAGGCGGTGGACTGTGGCCCGGTCACGTACCAGCCGGAGGACGACTACCCGGTGTACGTGATGCGCGCGGCCAGCGGCGTGGCCGCGGACCCGGACAGCCTCGGCATCGTGATCGGCGGGTCGGGGAACGGGGAGGCGATCGCGGCCAACAAGATCCGCGGCATCCGGGCTGCTATCGCCTGGAGCGCGGAGACGGCCCGGCTGGCCCGGCTGCACAACGACGCCAACGTGCTCAGCCTGGGGGCCCGGATGTACCCGGTCGCGGACGCGGTCGGCTTCGCCCAGGTGTTCGTGGAGACCGCGTTCTCCGGTGAGGCGCGGCACCAGCGGCGGCTGCAGATGATCGCGGACTACGAGCAGGCCGGCCAGCTCCCGGCCAACCCCAGCGACCCCTAACGGCCCCGGCGGCGGGACCGGTGCTGGCGGCCGCCCCCGCCCCGCGGCCTGCCCGTAGCCGCCCGCGCGGCAGAACCCTGCTGCCGAACGCCCCGGCCCGGTGCTGAATCGCCGGCTGGCTCGGGGCCGGCCGGTTCCGGGGTGCCCGGAACCGGGCGCGGGCCCGCCGGGCCGGTGCGTGACGCTGGCCCGCTGGCCGGGCCGCGCGAGCGGCCACCGGGCGCGGCCCCGGTGCTGGGCTCCGCGGCGTCGGCCGCCTGGGCAGCCGTGTCGTGATGCGGCTGCGGCCGGGACACATCCCGGGCCCGCATCGCGGAACTGAGCGTGATCTTCATTCCGGCCATGGTGTCCCCTTCAGAAGATCACCGGGCACCATGGCGCCGGGTCCCAGGTCATCGCGGCGGACAGCGCGTTCAGCGTACCGGAGCGCAGTTCGGTGGCCTGCCCGGCCGCGGCCAGCGCCCCCAGCCGGGTGCCACCCAGGTAGGCCGCGCCCAGCGCGGTCACCGGCAGGATGAGGTCAGCCGGCTCACCGGTCCGCCGGCAACTGGCCGCCAACCCGCCGGGACCGGCGGTCAGCCGCCAGCGGCCCTGGTTCCACGGGCACCAGTCGTCGATGACGTCGATGACCACGTCGACCGGACACGGGTAGCGGCGCAGGCTGAGCGCACCGGGCACGTCCACCACCCGGACCCACAGCCCGTCCGCCACGGCCGGGCGGGCCCGCCGCGGGTCGGCCAGCAGGTGCAGCAGCGGGTCGTCCTCGGGCCGCAGCCGGGCCACCGTCTCGGTGATCAGGTCCCGGTTCAGCAGATCGGCCCACAGCGCCGCGTTAGCCGCCGGGTCGGCCGCGGCCAGCTCGCGGATGTCGAGCCGGGAATCGGACAGGAACGTGTCGTCGTCCCATCGCCCGTGCCCGTGATAAAGGGCGTAGCCACGCGGCCCGGCGTTGTCCTCGGCCAGCAGGCAGCGCAGCGGGCCGGCGCCGTGCCGGTCCTCCTCCGGGTCGGCCAGCACCCGCCGCCACCAGGCGTCGTTCCGGCTGAACAGCCCCGGCTGGGCGGGCAGCAGCGTGTCATAGACCTTGGCCAGCTCGGGCGCTGCAGCGTGCGGCTCAGCCAGCCGCAGCCGCAGCCGGGGGTCGGCCGGGGCGCCGGGAACGAAGGCGCCCTCGCCCCGGCGGACCGTGAACTTGGCCTGCCGGGAGGCCCGGCCGTAGCCGAACCGGCCGTAGATCGCGGCCTCCGACGCCCACAGCGCGGCCACCGTCTCGCCCCGGTCGTGCATGTCGTCGAGCTGGCGGCGCATCATGGCGGACAGGATGCCGCGCCTGCGGTAGGCGGGATGCACCGCGATGAACGTCACCCCGCCCACCTCGGCCAGCGCGCCCGGCACGCACATCCGGAAGCTGTAGATGGCGGCGCTGCTGACCGGGGTCGTCCCGTCGAATGCGGCCAGGGTACGGTCCAGCTCGGTCCGGCTCAGCATCCCGGTGCGGGCCCGCTCGGACGGCGGCCCCTCGTGGAAGGCCTGCTCGGTGACGTGGTGGAAGGCGTCGAACTCGTCCGCCGCGATGGGGCGGATAGGATAGCGCTCGGCCATATCCGCATTCCTACCTTGCCCGGCCCAGCCTGCGCGAATCAGTTTCACCCGTGCCTGACCGCGGAGGGCCGGATACAGTGCCGCCATCATGGTTTCCCCGCTGCTGACCCGTCCGGTACGCCTGGCGCGTACCGCGGCCGCGTGGGTACGCGGCCAGATCCGGCGTCAGTTCATCACCCGGAACCGCCGGATGGCCGCGGTGCTCACCGTGGCCACGGTGTTCATCGGCGTGGCCACGGTGCACGTGTCCGAGTGGTGGTTCTCGCCCGGGATGATGATCCTGCCCGTGCTGGCCGGTGGCCTGCTGCTGTGGCCGCGCGCGCTACGCATCCTGTTCGGGCTCGTCGCTCTCATGCTGGTGTACGACGCGCTGTACGGGCGGGCTGGGGCGGGCATCATCGCCACCGTGGTGATCACCGGGCTGTTCGCCGACGCGCTGGCCCGGACCCGGTGGAAGCTCGGCGTGCAGGGGCTGCGCGGCGACCAGATGCTGATCGAGCTGCGGGACCGGCTGCGCGCCCAGGGCCGGATGCCGCCACTGCCCACCGGCTGGCGCTCCGCGGCCGTGCTCCGGCCGGCCGGCGGCTCCTCGTTCGGCGGCGACTTCCTGGTGTCCGCGTGTGACGGCAAGACCCTGGAGGTGGCGCTGGTCGACGTGTCCGGCAAGGGGGTGGATGCGGGCACCCGCGCGCTGCTGCTGTCCGGCGCGTTCGGCGGCCTGCTCGGCTCGGTGCCGCAGGGCGAGTTCCTCAACGCCTGCAACGCCTACCTGCGCCGCGGCCCGGCCACCGAGGGCTTCGTGACCGCCGTGCACCTGGCCCTGGACCTGACCACCGGCGAGTACATGCTGACCTCAGCCGGGCACCCGCCACCCGCCCAGTTCGACGCGGGCAGCGGCACCTGGAAGGTGACCCAGGCCCGCGGCATCGTGCTGGGCGTCGTGCCCGATCCGCGCTGCGTGCCGGCGCACGGCGCGCTGCGGCCCGGGGACGCGCTCATGCTATACACCGACGGTCTGGTCGAGGCGCCCGGCCGGGACATCGACGCGGGTACCGACCGTCTGCTCGGCGAGGCCACCCGGCTGGCGGCGGCCAGCTTCCAGGACACGGCCGCGGAACTGGTCCGGGTGGTCAAGGCAGGTGGCGGCGCTGGCTCCGACGACTGCGCGCTGGTGATGATCTGGAGATGCTGATCAGCCCCGGGGTCTGTTAGCCCGGGGGGTGACCCCCCGGACCCCCCCGATCGCCGCTTCGCGCCGAACGCCGGCTCGGCGAGCACCCACCTGCGGCGGGCCTCGCCTCGCCGGCGAGCTGCCGCGCACCCCCAACCGCGTGCACCCCCAACCCCGTGCACCCCCAACCCCGTGCGCGTCAGAACCCCGTGCGCGTCAGGACGCCGGCTGGGGGGCGCGGTTTCCCTCCTGCTCCTCCGCGCTGCGGGTGCGCAGCACGTGCAGCGCGTGCTCGACCAGGGCGATCAGCGCGTCCCGGCACGACGCGCGCTGCCGCGCGTCACACATCACGATCGGGATCCGGGGATCCAGGTCGAGCGCGGACCGGACCGACTCGCTGCGGTAGCGCCGGGCGCCGTCGAAGCAGTTCACTCCGACCACGAACGGGATGCCGCGCTGCTCGAAGTAGTCCACCGAGGCGAAACAGTCGGCCAGCCGCCTGGTGTCGGCCAGCACGATCGCGCCCAGCGCGCCCCGGGCCAGTTCGTCCCACATGAACCAGAACCGTTCCTGGCCCGGCGTGCCGAACAGGTAAATGACCAGGTTCTCCCGGATCGTGATGCGGCCAAAGTCCAGCGCCACCGTGGTGGTGGACTTGCGCTCCACGCCATCGAGGCGGTCTACCCCCGTACCCGGTTCACTCAGCGGCTCCTCGGTGCGCAGCGGCCGGATCTCGGTCAGCGACCCCACGAGCGTGGTCTTGCCCACCCCGAAGCCGCCGGCGATGAGGATCTTGATCGTGACCGGCATGCGCCCGGTGCCACCGGCCCGGTCAGAGCCGGCGTAGGCCATCGACTACCTCCTTGAGGATGTCCGCGTCCGGCAGCCGCGCGGGCGGGATCGGGTGATGGATCGAGATGAGCGACAGCCCGCCCAGATCACCGAGCAGGATCCGGACCACGCCGAGCGGCAGGTCGAGGTCGGCCGCGATATCCGCCACCGAGGCCGGCAGCCGGCACAGGCGCAGCACCGCGCGGTGCTCGGGACCCAGCTCGGCCGGGTCGATCCGGGCGCCGCGGATGGCCGTGATGATCGCGATCAGGTCGAGGGCTTCCCCGGAGGGCCGGGTCCGGCCCCGGGTCAGCGCGTAAGGCCGTACCACTGGACCGGCCTCCTCGTCCAGCCAGTGATCATCAGGCGACGGCATGCCAGATCAGTCCGCGCCCTCCCCGGCCAGCGTCGGCCGGGGATTCACCGACAGGTGCTGGCCTACCCGTTTCACCAGGACGGCCATCTCGTAGGCGACCAGGCCGGCGTCGGCGCTGGCCGGGCTGAGCACGGCCAGGCAGCTGCCCTCGCCCGCCGAGGTTACGAACAGGAACGCGGTGTCCATCTCCACGATGGTCTGGCGGACATGCCCGCCGCCGAAGTGCCGCCCCGCGCCACGGGCCAGGCTCTGGAACCCGGATGCCACGGCGGCCAGGTGCTCGGCATCCTCCCGGGTCAGCGCGCTGGACGCGGCGATGGCCAGGCCGTCCCGGGACAGGATCACCGCCTTATCCACGTCGGGGACCCGGACCACCAGGTCGTCGAGCAGCCAGTCCAGGTCATTGGCGGAACTCGTCGTCACGGCGTTCTCCTGCCCTGTCGCGCTCATCGCTTGTCCTGCCTGCTGTCCAGTCCTCAACCGGTGCTCGGGCCGGCGGCGTCCTCGTCCGGCTCGGCGCCGCCGGGATCCGCGGCAGGCCCGGCCGGCTCGCCGGCCGCTGGCCCGGCCGCCGGCCCGGAGGCGGCCGGCTCATCCGGGACCAGGTCGGTGTCGATCCGCCCGGTGAGGGAGGGCTCGGCCGGATCGGGGACCGGCCTGCTGCCGGACAGCGTGCCCGGGCTCTTGCCCGAGGCGTCGAACAGGGACCGGCCGCGCTCCCAGCCGCGCTGGATCGCGGTGATCGTGCTTCTCGCCTGATCCGGGGAATGCTGCTCCACCTCGTCGGCGGGCGGCGCGGCGCTGCTGTCCGCGTGGGGCATCGCGGCGTACCCGGTCTCGCGCAACTGCGGGGCCAGGCTGGCCTGGCGGACCCGCCGGGGCAGCGAGCTGATCTCGTCCTGATCTGGGTCGGGGAGGCCGTCGTCATGGGCCGCCAGCCCGTTGCCCAGCCCGTTCAGGGCCAGCCCGTCGGGCTGCTCCGTCTCCCGGTGCCGCGCCTCCGCATACAGCGCCTCTTCGAGGTGCCTGGTGTCGGCGGGCGCCCGGTCGGGGGCTGGCGGCCACAGCTCAGCACCGGCAGCCGGGTACCCATTGGACCCGCTGCTGCCTGCCGGGGCCCACACGTCGGCCCCGGTGTCCTCGGCCCACTGGCGGGCCGACGTGCCGGCCGAGGCGACCGGCTCGGCCCAGCCGCCGAAGCCGCCCGCTTCGTCCCGGGCCGCGTGCCGCCCGGTGAGCTGCACCGGCCGGTCGCTGCCGGGCTCGGTGCCCAGCTGGCGGAAGCTTTCCTCGGGCACGACCAGGGTGCTCGGGATCAGCACGATCGCGGTGGTGCCGCCGTACGGGGACGTCCGCAGCGAGATCTGGATGTTGTGCTTCCTGGCCAGCTGGCTGGCTACGAACAGGCCGAGCTGGTCGCTGCCGGACAGGTCGAACTGGGGCGGGTTGCCCAGCAGCTCATTGATCTCGGCCCGCCGCTCCTCGCTCAGCCCCAGCCCGCGGTCCTCGATCTCGACCGCGAAGCCGCGGCCGACCACGTCGCCGGACAGCTGCACCGGGGTGTTCGGCGGGGAGAACGTGACCGCGTTCTCGGCCAGTTCCGCGATCATGTGAATGACGTCGGCCACGGCCGGGCCGCTCAGCGCGGCGCCGGTGTCGGCGGTGACCTTGATCCGGGTGTAGTCCTCCACCTCGGCCACCGCGGCCCGGAGCACGTCCACGAACGGGACCGGACGGCGCCAGCCCCGGGCCGGGGCGTCGCCGGACAGGATGATCAGGCTCTCCGCGTGCCGCCGCATCCGGGTGGTGAGGTGGTCGATGCGGAACAGGTCCTCCAGCTCGTCCGGGTCGTTGGTCCGGCGTTCCATCCCGTCCAGCAGGGTCAGCTGGCGGTGCAGCAGCGACTGGCTGCGCCGGGCCAGGTTGCGGAAGATGTCGCTGATGCCCTGCCGCAGCCGGGCCTGCCCGACCGCCGCTTCCACGGCGGTCCGCTGCACCGCGGAGAACGCCTCTTCGACCTGGGCGATCTCGAGCGAGCTGGACGGCAGCGCGGGCGCGTCGGCGGGCACGTCCACGTGCTGGCCCGCGGCCAGCCGGCGCACCACGTCGGGCAGCCGCTTGGTGGCCAGCTCGCGGGCGGAGTCGCGGAGCGCGGCCAGTTCGCGGATCAGCCCGCGGCCCACCCAGATCGAGACGAGGATGGACAGCGCCACGGCGGCGAGGCCGATACCGCCCACCAGCAGCAGGACCAGGTAGGTGTTCCGCGCGGCGCCCTGCGCCTGGGCCGTGATCTCGTTGGAAGCCTGGGTGGTGGCCTTGGTGATACCCGCCGTCACCCCGCCGGCGGCCTGCTCCCAGGCGATCGGGCTCATGGCCGGCGGCCGGCTGGTAGCCGTGTCGCCGATCAGCGTGTTCTCCAGCGCCGACAGCGCGGCCAGGGCCTGCGGGCTGACGTCGCGGGTGAACAGGGCGCGGTACTGCGGTGACAGGTCGCCCAGATTCTGGACGTAGCCGGACCGGCGAGCCCCGGCCAGCAGGGTGAACTGCTGGCGGTCGGCCGCCGGGAACTTCCCGGCGGCCAGGTCAGACAGCACCAGCGCGTCTTCCTGGCCGAGCAGGTCCTCAGACCGGCCGACCCGCAGCACAGCGAGCGACTGGGTGCCCACGTCCATGTTGGTTTCCTGCAGCACTACCTGTTCCAGCAGGTTGAAGCTGTCCGAGATGAGGCGGTTGTAGTCGGCCAGCGCCCGGTCCCGGGTTACGATCTGGGCCCGGATCTGGCTGTGCAGCGCGGGCAGCCCGGCCACGTCGCCGAGCAGCACGGTGATGGCCTTCTTCTCACCGGTGGACGCGTTGCCGGTGGTGCTGCTCGACGTGAGGGCCGTGCGCAGCGTGGCCGCCGTGGCACCGGTCTTGCTCTCGGCATTCTCGAGCGCGGCCAGGTCCGCCCCGGTCGGCCGGGACAGGTAGACCAGGGCCAGTACCCGTTCCGTCTCCAGGGCTCTCACGAGGTCCCCCGTGGGCAGGGCGGTGGCGTTCTTCAGCGTGTTGGTCCGGGACAGGTTGACGGCATTCCTGGCCGTCAGGCTCAGCGCGAAGATATAGAGCCCGATCAGGGACAACACGGGAACGAGAACGAGTAGCAGGATCTTCTGGCGAATCGACCGGAGGCGCAACCCCATGGCTCAGGCCTAACAACTAGTACGGAATGTGACCGTTCAGCTACGAAGGAGCTTCGGGTGCCCCCCCGGAGCAACGGAGCGTAGCAGCGACCGGGGTCCCGGACAGGCAAATTGCACTAATTATCGATGTGCTATATGCGTGCTTTGACGCTTTTACCGGGAAATCTCGCTTACCGTCCGGTCCGGCTAGGGCGAGGCGCCCTCAGGCGCTCTGCAGCCGCCGGGCCCGGTCGGGCCCGGTCGGCCCGACCTGCGCTGCGGCCAGGCCGCTGGGTCTCCACCGCCGGGCCGCCTATGGCCGTCTAGCCGTTCCCCGCTCTCAGCCCAATCGGCGCACAATGCTACCCCGCAGTAACCGCATCGGCGCGGGAAATGCGGCGGCCAGCCAATCGTGATCATGACATTGGTGGGATTAGATCCCCACCAATGTCATGATCACGGCCCGAACGGCGGCCGGGCTGTCGGCGGCGGGCGGGGAGGCGCGGGTGCGGGGGCGGGGGCGGGGGCGGCCAGCCTCCCGGGACTGGCCGCCGGGGAGAGCGCGAGGGGCGGCCAGGCACCCGGGCTGGTATGGCGGGCACCGCTCTGGCATAGTTGCGGTCTGCGAAACAGCGACCAGCCCGTGACGGTCGCTTGGTGTCCCTCCTGGGCCGGCGCCGAATATGACATTAGCGTCAGCTAATGCGGGCGCCACTGACCGCGCCGAGTCGCGTGCAACGCCGCGCCACGGCCAGGCGTCTGGCCGCCGCCCGGGGCATTGCGTTGGGTAACCATGCCTATGCAGTCGGAAGCGGCGGGCGGGACGCCGCGAATTTTGACGATTTGGATCCAGTTCGTAACCCAGTTGAAACATATCCTGCCTGCCCGGCAATAATTCAAATATCCAGCCTGACCTGGGGAGACGGCGTCGTGCGGAGATCATCGCTGGGCGCCCCGGAAACTCCGGGGGAGCCAGGTCGCGGCACGTTGCGAATGGCCGGAGCAATGTGCTATGAGGAACCGGTGCCGGCCCGATAGTGAGAGCTGTACCGTGGCTGGGCATAATGAGGGGCACACTGTTCTGGCGGCCTACTGCGGAACCAGGCTGCGGTGTGCCGCTGATCTGCGACACCGGTGTCAGGTGACGCTCATGTCATTGTTTGCATTTGTTTGGCAAGTGTGCGGAGATAGCTGGTGTGAGCCAGGGGGTAGCAGGATTGGGAGAACCGCGCGGCCCGGCTGCCGTCCACCCGACCGCGGAGCGGATCGGGGCTGCTGCCGGGGCCAAGGCGTCCGGCGAGAACTTCCCGGTCGCACTGCGCCTGCTGCCTGCCCGCTACCGGCGCCACCTGCAGGCGGTATACGGCTACGCCCGCGCGGTCGACGACATGGGCGACGAGGCGCCGCCTGGCCAGCGGGCCCGCCTCCTCGACGACCTGGAAGCCGACCTCGGTCGGCTTTACCGTTTCCAGGGCACTGATCCGGCCGGCCCGGGCCGGCCCGGTGAGCCGCCCCGGCTCGGCGTGGTCCGCGCGCTGGCCCCGGTGGTAGCCGAGTGCGGCGTGCCGCGGCAGGCGTTCGTGGACCTTATCCAGGCCAACCGGCAGGACCAGGTGGTCAGCCGGTATGCCACGTTCGCCGACCTGGCCGGCTACTGCGAGCTGTCGGCCAACCCGGTGGGCAGGATCGTGCTGCATGTGTTCGGCGCGGTCACCCCGGACCGGCTGATCCTGTCCGACCGGGTCTGCACCGCGCTGCAACTGGCCGAGCACTGGCAGGACGTGGCCGAGGACCTCCGGTCGGGCCGGATCTACCTGCCCGGCGAGGATCTGGCCCGGTTCGGTGTCAGCGTGGATGACCTGGCCGACCCTACCGCGTCGCCGCAGGTCCGGGCGCTGATGGCGTTCGAGGTACGGCGCGCGCGGGAACTCCTCGACCAGGGCGCCCCGCTGGTCGGGAATTTGCGCGGGGCGGCCCGGGTTGCCGTGGCCGGTTATGTGGCCGGCGGCCGGGCCGCCCTGGCGGCCATCGCCGGCGCGGGGCACGATGTGCTGCGCGCGACACCGAAGCCGCGCCGCGGCCGCCTGGTACGGGAAGTGCTGACGGCTTATGCGGCCGGGAGGTGATCGGATGGACGTGCCCGCCGCATACCGGCACTGCGAAGAAATCACCTGGTCGCAGGCCCGCAACTTCTCCTACGGCATCCGGCTGCTGCCACCGGCCAAGCGGCATGCGCTGGCCGCCGTGTATGCGTTCGCCCGGCGTATCGACGACATCGGTGACGGCTCGCTGCCCGGCGACCAGAAGCTGGCCGCGCTCGGCCGGGCCCGGGCCGAGGTGACCAGGCTGGCCGCGGAAACTGGCTCGCCAGCCGGGACCGGCCCGGGGCACGATGATCCGGTGCTGATCGCCCTGGCCGACGCTGGCCGCCGGTTCCCCATCCCGCTGGCCGCGTTCGGCGAGCTCATCGACGGGTGCGAGGCTGACGTGCGCGGCACCAGCTACGCCACGTTCGACGACCTGCATCACTACTGCCGGTGCGTGGCGGGCTCCATCGGGCGGCTGTCGCTCGGCGTGTTCGGCACCCGGGATGTGGCCGCCGCCGCGCCGCTGGCCGACGCGCTGGGGGTGGCGCTGCAGCTCACCAACATCCTGCGGGACATCCGCGAGGACTACGGGAGCGGCCGGGTGTACCTGCCGGCCGAGGATTTCAAGCGGTTCGGCGCGGAGCTGCGGCCGAATGGGTCAGGCGGCCCGGCCGCCGACCCCAAGCTGGTCGACCTGGTCGTGTTCGAGGTGGAGCGGGCCCGCGACTGGTACTCCCGTGGGCTGCAGCTGATGCCGATGCTGGACCGGCGCAGCGCGGCCTGCACCGGGGCCATGGCCGGGATCTACTACCGGCTGCTGGAGACCATCTCGGCCAGCCCGGACGCGGTGCTGCACCGCCGGGTGTCGCTGTCCGCCGGGCAGAAGGCGGGGGTGGCGGCCAAAGCGCTGGCCGGCGCGGCGCTGCGGGCGGGGGCGTACTGATGACCGGGCCAGAGGGGCACACCGCCGACTGGGCTGCCGCGCCGAAGGGGGGCGCCGCCGACTGGACTGAGGAGCGAGGGAGCGAGGAACGAGCGACCGGGCGACAAGGGAAGGAGGCGGGTAAAGCGCCCCGGAGGCGCAAAGCAAGCACGGTCGTGATAGGCGGGGGGCTGGCCGGGATCACCGCGGCCATCGCGCTGCGTGAGGCCGGGGTGCCGGTCACCTTGCTCGAGGCCCGGCCCAGGCTGGGCGGGGCTACCTGCTCGTTCAGCCGGGATGGCCTGATCGTGGACAACGGCCAGCACGTGTTCCTCGGCTGCTGCACCGCCTACCGGGAACTGATCGCGCGGCTCGGCATGACCGGCTCAGTGTCGGTGCAGGACCGGTTCGACGTCACCGTGCTCAGCCCGGGCGGCCAGGCCCGGCTGCGCCGCACCGCGTTGCCCGGCCCGCTGCACATGGGCCAGGCGCTGGCCGGCTACCGGCTGCTCTCCCCGGCCGAGCGGCTGCGGGTGAGCCGCGCCGCGCTGGCCATGCGCTTCCTCGACCCGGCCGACCCGGCCCTGGATAGCCAGCGGCTGGGCGACTGGCTGGCCGCCCACGGCCAGGGCGAGCGGGCCCGCCGGGTGCTCTGGGACCTGTTCACGGTGTCCGCGCTCAACGTGGCCGGTGACGACGCGAACCTGGCGCTGGCGGCCACGGTGGTGCGCACCGCGCTGCTCGGCCGCCGGGCCGCGGCCGACATCGGCACGCCCGCCATCCCGCTGGGCGACCTGCACGGCCAGGCCGGCGCGCGCCGGCTGGCCGAGCTGGCCGCCACCGTCCGGCTGAGCGCGAAAGTCGCTGGCCTAACGCCCTTGCCTGGTGGCCGGTTCCGGGTCGGGCTAGCCGACCGGGGCGGGTCCACACCGGACGCCATCGAGGCGGACGGCGTAGTGCTGGCCGTGCCGCCGGAGGCGGCGGCCCGGCTGCTGCCGCCCGGCGCGGCCGGGCCGGGACCGGGCCCGGGGCGCTGGCGTGAGCTGGGCGCATCGCCCATCGTCAACGTGCACATCGTCTACGACCGGCGGGTCACCCGGCTGCCGTTCGCGGCCGCCGTAGATTCGCCGGTTCAGTGGGTGTTCGACCGGACCGGGCCGTCCGGGCTGGCGGCCGGCCAGTACCTGGCCATCTCGGTGTCGGCCGCCGACGACGTGGTGGACACCCCGGCCGCGGTGCTGCGCGAGCGGTTCCTGCCCGCGATGGCCCAGCTCTTCCCTGCGGCGCGCGGCGCCCAAGTCACTGATTTCTTCGTCACCAGGGAGCGCCGGGCTACGTTCCGGCAGGTTCCTGGGTGTGGCGAGCGGCGCCCGGGAGCCGGGACCGGGCTGGCCGGCCTGGTACTCGCGGGCGCCTGGACCGATACCGGGTGGCCGGACACGATGGAGGGTGCCGTGCGAAGCGGACTGATCGCAGCCCGTGAGCTGCGACGCGAGATGGCCCGAGGAACCCGCGGTGTGCCCGCGGGCAGCCAGGCGGCAGCGGTGGCTGGAGTGTCCTCATGACCGCCGTCATGCCGGCTGGCGTGGAGACCGCCCGCGACCTGGTCGGGCCGGCGCTGGCTGCCGCGGTAGACCGGCTCAGCCCGGAGGTGCGCACGGTGGCCGCGTATCACCTGGGCCTGGATGGCGGTGGCGCGGGGAAGGCGCTGCGGCCCGCGCTGGCCCTGCTGTCGGCGCGCGCGGCGGGGGCGGCGCCGGACCGCGGCGTCCCGGCCGCGGTCGCGGTCGAGCTGGTGCACAACTTCTCGCTGCTGCACGACGACATCATGGACGGCGACACGGAACGGCGGCACCGCCCGACCGCGTGGACCGTGCACGGCGTGGGCGCGGCCATCCTGGCCGGCGACGCGCTGCTCGCGCTGGCCCAGGACATCGTGCTCGAGGACACCGCCGCGCACGGCGTGTGGGCGGCCCGTTGCCTGTCCGCCGCGGTGCTCCGGCTGATCGCCGGGCAGGGCGCCGACCTCGCGTTCGAGCAGCGTGACGATGTCACCCTGGCCGAGTGCCAGACGATGGCGGGCGACAAGACCGCGGCCCTGATGGCCTGTGCGTGCAGCATCGGCGCCATTCACGTGGGCGCGCCCCCCGGGCTGGCCATGAGCCTGGCCGGCTTCGGCGCGCATGCCGGGCAGGCGTTCCAGCTGACCGACGACCTGCTGGGCATCTGGGGCGCCCCCCAGGTGACCGGCAAGCCGGTCCGGGCCGACCTGCGGGCCCGGAAGAAGTCGCTGCCGGTAGTGGCCGCGCTGACCAGCGGGTCGGCCGAGGGCGGGGAACTGGCCGCGCTGCTGGCCCGGCCGGGTGAGCTGAGCGAGGACGACCTGGTCCGGGCCGCGCGCCTGGTCGAGGACGCAGGCGGCAAGAGCTGGACCGAGAGCGAGGCCGCGGACCAGCTGGCCGCGGCGGAGAAGTGCCTGAACGAAACCGACATGCCCGATGACGTGCGTGCCGAGTTCGCTGGGATCGCCGAGTTCATCACCGCGCGGCAATGGTGACCGGCCTGGCCAGCGAGTAACCAGGCCCGGCCGGGCGGGCGGTCCGGTGTTGTTGCGGGGCTTTGTGGTGATGGTGAGGAGAGACGATGACAGTGACGCACGCGCGATCCGGCGGTTCTCCGGCGCTGTCCGGCGCAGAGTCCGCGCTGGCCGCTGCCCGCGATCACCTGCTCGGCCTCCAGCATGATGAGGGCTGGTGGCAGGGCGAGCTCGAAACCAACGTCACGATGGACGCGGAGGACCTGCTGCTCCGCCAGTTCCTGGGCATCCGGACCGACGAGGAGACCACGGCGGCCGGCCGGTGGATCGCGTCCCAGCAGCGCGCGGACGGGACCTGGGCCAACTTCTACGGCGGCCCGGGTAACCTGTCCACCACGGTCGAGGCGTACGTGGCGCTGCGGCTGGCCGGGCACCGGCCGGAGGCCCCGCACATGAGCCGGGCGGCCGGCTGGATCCGTGACCAGGGCGGTATCGCGGCCACCCGGGTGTTCACCCGCATCTGGCTGGCCCTGTTCGGCCAGTGGTCCTGGGATGACCTTCCGGTAATGCCGCCCGAAATGGTGTACCTGCCGGGCTGGTTCCCCCTTAATGTGTACGACTGGGCCTGCTGGGCGCGGCAGACGATTGTGCCGCTGACCGTGGTGGGCTCGCTCCGGCCGGTCCGGTCCCTCCCCTTCGGCCTGGCCGAGATCCGGGTGGCTGACCCCCCAGGCCACCCGGCGGCCCGCAAGGCGGCCCAGGCCGCGGACCGGACCGGCTGGGGACTGGCGTTCGGCCAGCTGGACCGCGCGCTGCACGGCTACGAGAAGCACGGCCGGCGGGCCCGGCCGGTGCGGGCGGTGCGCCGCGCGGCGCTGCGCCGGTGCGCGGAGTGGATCATCGCCCGGCAGGAGCAGGACGGCTGCTGGGGCGGGATCCAGCCGCCCTGGGTGTACTCGCTGATCGCGCTGAACCTGCTGGGCTACGGGCTGAACCACCCGGTGCTGCAGCGTGGGCTGGCCGGGCTGGACCGGTTCACCAGCTGGGCCGACACCCCGGACGGCAAGGTGCGCCGGCTGGAAGCCTGCCAGTCGCCGGTGTGGGACACCGTGCTGGCCGTGATCGGGCTGGCCGACGCCGGCCTGCCGCCCGACCACCCGGCACTGTGCCAGGCGGCCGGCTGGCTGCTCGGCGAGGAAATACCCGGCCCGGGGGACTGGCAGGTGCGGCGGCCGGACCTGGCCCCTGGTGGCTGGGCGTTCGAATTCGACAACGACGGCTACCCGGACATCGACGACACTGCGGAAACCGTGCTGGCGCTGCGCCGGACTGCGCCCGGCCAGGCCGGCCCCGGCCGCCGCCACCAGGCCATCGGCCGCGGGCTGCGCTGGATCAGCGGCATGCAGTCCGCCGACGGCGGCTGGGGCGCGTTCGACGCGGACAACACGTCCAGGCTCGTCACCAAGCTCCCGTTCTGCGACTTCGGCGCGGTCACCGACCCGCCGTCGGCCGACGTGACCGCGCACGTGGTCGAGGCGCTGGCCGTGGAGGGCCAGGCCGGCAGCCGGGTGGTCCGCCGCGGCGTGGTGTGGCTGCTCCGGGCCCAGGAGCCGGACGGGTCCTGGTTCGGCCGGTGGGGCGCGAACCACGTGTACGGCACCGGTGCGGTGGTGCCCGCGCTGATCGCGGCGGGCGTGCCCGCATCCAAGCCATCCATTCAGCGGGCCGTGCGCTGGCTCGAGGAACACCAGAACCCGGACGGCGGCTGGGGTGAGGACCTGCGCAGCTACGACGACCCCGGGCTGGCCGGGCAGGGCACCTCGACCGCGTCGCAGACCGCGTGGGCGCTGCTCGCACTGCTGGCCGCCGGGCCACCGGGCCCGGCCGCGGAAGCGGGCGTCCGCTGGCTGGCCGAGCACCAGCGGCCCGATGGCAGCTGGGATGAACCGGAGTACACCGGGACCGGCTTCCCGGGCGACTTCTACATCAACTACCACCTGTACCGGCTGGTCTTCCCGCTGAGCGCGCTCGGCCGTTACCTGGCAGGCCGGGCATGACCCGCCCGGTGCTGGCCAGCCAGCGGACCCGGCCGCCGGCGGTGGATCAGTCCGGGCTGCTGGTCTGCGCGCCGCTCCGGCTGGAGGCCCGGGCCGTCCGCCGCGGGCTGGCCGGCACGGCCGCCGCGGTCGTGGCCACCGGCTACGGCCCGCGCCGGGCCGCGGCGCGGGCCGCCGTGCTGGCCCCGCTGCCGTTCGGCGCGCTGGCCGTGGCGGGCACCGGCGGCGGGCTGGCCGGTGACCTGGTCCCGGGCGACCTGGTGGTGGCCAGCGAGGTCAGCGACGGGCAGACGGTCACCGCGATCCCGTCGGCGGAACTGCTGGCCGGCGAGCTGCGCCGGTCCGGGCTGCGGGTACGCACCGGCCGGGTGGTCACCGTCGGTCATCTGTTCCGGCCCGGGCAGCGGGACCAGCTGGCCGCCGGCGGCGCGATCGCGGTGGACATGGAGTCGGCCGAGCTGATCAGGGCGGCACGGGGCCGCCCGGTAGCCGTGGTGCGGGCCGTCTCGGACACTCCGGACCGGCCGCTGCTGCGCCCGGGTGCGCTGGGCGGCGGGGTGGCCGCGCTCCGCTCGCTGCGCGCGGCCGGGCCCGCACTGGCCCGCTGGGCCGCGGCTGCCGGGCAGCGCCAGATCCTGCTGGCCGGGCCGCGGTCGTTCTGCGCCGGCGTGGAGCGGGCCATCGAGATCGTCGAGCGGATCCTGGAGCAGCACGGCCCGCCGGTCTACGTGCGCAAGCAGATCGTGCACAACTCGCACGTGGTATCCGGGCTGGAAGCCCGCGGTGCGATCTTCGTGGACGAGCTGAGCGAGGTGCCGGACGGGGCCCGGGTGGTGTTCTCCGCGCACGGCGTGTCGCCCGCCGTCCGGGCCGAGGCCGACCGGCGCAGCCTGGCCACGGTCGACGCGACCTGCCCGCTGGTGGCCAAGGTGCACGCCGAGGCGCGCCGGTTCGCCGCCGATGGCTACCTGGTCGCGCTGATCGGGCACGCCGGGCACGAGGAGGTCGAGGGCACGCTGGGCGAGGCCCCGGACTCGGTGGCGCTGGTCGAGACGGCCACCGATGTCGCCCGGCTGCGTCCCAGCGACCCGGACAAGGTGGCCTTCCTGATGCAGACCACGCTGGCCATGGACGAGGCGGCGGGCATCGCCGGCGCGCTGCGCGAGCGGTTCCCGGCCGCCCGCGCCCCGGGCAGCGACGACATCTGCTACGCCACCACCAACCGGCAGCGCGCGGCCCGCGCGGTGGCGGCCGAGTCCGGCCTGGTGCTGGTGGCCGGGTCGGCCAACTCCTCCAACTCGGTGCGGCTGGTGGAAACCGCACAGCGGGCGGGCGCCGCCGCCCACCTGATCGACGGCCCGTCCGACATCGAGCTGGGCTGGCTGGCCGGGGTGTCCACCATCGGCCTGACCGCGGGCGCGTCCGCGCCCCCGGCGATCGTCCAGGACATCATCCGCGCGCTCGGCGGCCTCGGCGCGGTCGAGGTCAGCGAGCGTGTGATCACCACTGAGAACATCCGATTCAGCCTGCCCAAGGAGGTTAGGCAGTCATGAGCGTGTCCATGCGCCAGAGCCTGCGCATCGGCTCCTACCTGATGCGCCAGAAGCTGACCGGGAAGAAGAAGTTCCCCCTGCTGGTAGAGCTGGAACCGCTGTTCGCCTGCAACCTGAAGTGCGCGGGCTGCGGGAAGATCCAGCAGCCGCACACCCTGCTCAAGCAGCGGATGCCGGTGGAGCAGGCGCTGGCCGCGATCGACGAGTGCGGCGCCCCCATGGTGTCCATCGCCGGCGGTGAGCCGCTCATGCACCCGCAGATCGACGTGCTGGTCGCGGAGCTGCTCAAGCGGAAGAAGTTCGTCTTCCTGTGCACCAACGCGCTGCTCCTGCCAAAGAAGATCGACAAGTTCAAGCCGTCGCCGTACTTCGCCTGGGTGGTGCACATCGACGGGCTGCGCGAACGGCACGACGAGTCGGTGTGCAAGGAAGGCGTGTTCGACGACGCCGTGGCGGCCATCAAGATGGCCAAGGAGCGCGGGTTCAAGGTCAACACGAACACCACGTTCTTCAACACCGACACCCCGCAGACCGTGATCGACGTGCTCAGCTACCTCAACGACGACCTCGGCATCGACGAGATGCAGATCTCCCCGGCCTACGCGTACGAGAAGGCGCCGGACCAGGAGCACTTCCTCGGGGTTACCGAGACCAGGGAACTGTTCCGCAAGGCGTTCGACCACGGGAACCGGAAGCGGTGGCGGCTCAACCACACACCACTGTTCCTGGACTTCCTCGAGGGCAAGACCGACTTCAGCTGCACCGCGTGGGGTATCCCGTCCTACTCGCTGCTCGGCTGGCAGAAGCCCTGCTACCTGATGGCCGACGGGTACGTACAGACGTACCGGGAGCTGGTCGAGACCACGGACTGGGACTCCTACGGCCGGGGCAAGGACCCACGCTGCGCCAACTGCATGGCGCACTGCGGCTACGAGCCATCGGCGGTGCTGGCCACGACCAGCTCACTGCGCGAGTCGCTGCGGGCCATGCGGAACGTCTGAGGTCACCGCGGGTTCTCGGTTGTCCCCCGTTACGGCCAAGTTTTTCCTGGTAAGGGTCAAGACAGGAGGTCTGCGGCGGATCGCCTGCCTGGCGGCCCATAGGCTGCTGGCAGCGATCAGACTTCCGGTCCTCGGGGGTGCTGGCGCACCGCGATGCCGGCCGGCGACAGCACGGGGGTAGGGACAGCAATTGCACGGCTCCGGGCGGCCGGCCGTTATCGACGGCCCAGGCGGGACAGGCCGGGCCGGCCATTTCACCGCGGTGCAGCCGCCTGGGCACGCTGAGCTGAGCGGGCCCTGGCTGCCGCTGCTGCCCGCGGTGCTGACCCTGCTGGCCGGGCTGTACCGGATCTCCGGGCCGTCGTTCTCCAAGGACGAGACCGCCACCCTGGCTGCGGTGCACCGCAGTTTCCCCCAGCTGATCCGGATGCTCGGCCACGTGGACGTGGTACACGGCGCGTACTACGTGCTGATCTGGGTGGTGGCCCGGGCGGCGGGCGGCAGCAGCGAGCTGATCGTCCGGCTGCCCTCGGCGCTGGCCATGGCGGCCGCCGCGTACGTGGTCACCCTGCTGGGCCGCCGGCTGGTGTCCGGCTGGGCCGGGCTGGCCGCCGGGCTGATCTTCGCCATTCTGCCCTCGGTCAGCGCGTACGCCCAGGACGCCCGGGAAGGTGCGATCCTGGCCGCGCTGGCCGCCACGGCCAGCTACTGCCTGATCCGGGCGGCGGATGCCGGCCCGGGCCGGGGGGCCCGCGGCCGGCGCGGCTGGCTGGCCGGGTACGGGGTCACGCTGGCGCTGCTCGGGTTCGGCAACCTGTTCGCCCTGCTGCTGGTGCCGGCGCACGCACTCACATTGGCTCTGCTAGCCCGGGGGGACGGCCCCCAGGAACCCCCCGCCGCTCGCCGCCTCGGCGGGAACACGCCTGCGGCGCGCCCCGCCTCGCCGGCCAGACACGGCCCGCCCGACCGTGGCCTGGTCCGGGGCTGGCTGATCGCGGTCGCCGTGGCCGCCATCGCGGTGAGCCCGGTGGCCGTGGCCGGCTACAGCCAGCTGCACCAGATCCGCTGGATCCAGCCGCCTGACCTGGAGGACGTGCTCAGCGTGCAGCGGCTGCTCGGCCGGACCACGCTGGTCCTGGCCAGCCTGGCCGCGGTGGCCGCCGCGGTCGGTTACACCGCGGCCCGGCACGTCCCGCTGGGCCGCTACTGGCCAGGCCGCCTCGTCGCGCTGTGCCTGCCCTGGCTGATCCTGCCACCGGTAGTGCTGCTGACCGCGTCGCTGATCCACCCGGTGTACACGTTCCGTTACATCGTGTTCTGCATCCCGGCGGCCGCGCTGCTCATCGGGCCTGCGCTGGCCGCACTCGGCCGGTACGCCGGGCCCGCTGTCCTGATCGCCCTGCTGGTGATCGGGCTGCCCGCCCAGACGTTCGAGCGCAGCGCGGTCGGCCACGGGCTGAACATCCGGCTGGCCGACCGGATCGTGGCCCGGCAGCACCGCCCGGGCGACGCGCTGCTGAACGTCAGCGCGCGCAGCGGGCCGGGCAAGGGGACCGGGGAGCACACCCTGGAGGCGGCCTACCCGTACGGCCTGGCCCGGCTGCGCGACATCAGCACCGGGCTGTCCCCGCAGCAGTCCGGCACGCTGGGCGGCACGTATGTGCCCAGCCGGGTAATCCGGGCGCGGGCGGCCACGGTACGCAGGCTCTGGGTGGTGGAGTGGACCTCGCCGTGGCCGGTGCCGATCCTCGACGGGCTCGGCTTCCGGCTGGTGCACCACTGGGACATCCAGGGCCTGTGGCTCCGGCTCTACGCCCGAGACGCGGGACCGCGGCACCCGGCCCGGTAAGCGTTCCGGGCGGATTACGGCATTCCCGTAGCCGGCCTGGAGCCGGTGTTCAGGAATGACGGCCACGATCTAGCTGGCGCAACGCCGCGCCGGGCGGGACGTTACCTGGGGCGCCAGCGCCGTGCCGCTTCCAGCATCAGGATCTGCCCACCGGGCTGATGCGGGCATTCCCCGGAGGAGTCGCATGTTCTTTATCTATCTGCGGCGTGAATTGCGCCGGCGGATGCGCCAGGCGATATTCATAGTTTTTGGCCTGGCCCTGGGGATAGGCCTGGTCATTACCGTCACGGCCGCGTCCTCGGGGGTCAAGGATGCGCAGGCCGACGTGCTGCACTCGCTGTACGGGGTGGGCACCGACGTGACCGTCACCCAGACGCCGACCAGCGGCTCGGGTGGCCCGTTCGGCTTCGGCGTCAGGGGCCGGACCGGCACCGCCCCGCGGCCCGCGGCCGGAACGAAGATCAACGTGAACCGCCTGGTCAACTTCGGCCTGGGCACGCTGTCCTCGTCCTCGGTGACCTCCATCTCCCGGATGCAGGACGTGTCCGCGGCCGCGGGCGGGCTGACCCTGACCGACATGAAGGTCACCGGGAAGATCCCGGCCATCAACAGCAGCTCCGGGCCCTCGTCCGGCGGCTTCCCCGGCGGCGGAGGCGGCGGCGGATTCCGCGCTAACTTCAACACCTCCTCGTTCACCGTGGCCGGCGTGGACCTGGCGCACGGTGAGGTCGGCCCGCTCAGCTCGGGCAAGGTCACGTCGGGCAGCACGTTCAGCACCACCGACACGAACTCCAACGTGGCCGTGCTGGATTCCAACTACGCCACACAGCAGAAGCTGAAGGCCGGCTCCACGATCACGGTGGGCGGCACTAACTTCAAGGTGATCGGGATCGTCAGCGTCCCGCAGGGCGGCAACCCGCCCAACGTGTACATTCCGCTGGCCCGGGCGCAGCAGCTGGCCGGCCTGACCGGCAAGGTCAACACGATCTACGTGTCGGCCAGCAGCGCGGCCAATATCAACGCGGTGGCCAAGTTCATCTCCGGGCTGCTGCCCAAGGCCACCGTGACCACGTCCAGCAGCCTGGCCAGCGAGGTGACCGGGTCGCTGGCCAGCGCGGCCAGCCTGGCCAACAACCTCGGCAAGTGGCTGGCCATCGCCGTGCTGGTGGCCGCGTTCCTGCTGGCCAGCCTGCTGACCATGGCCGCCGTGACCCGCCGGGTGCGGGAGTTCGGCACGCTCAAGGCGTTCGGCTGGCCCAGCTGGCGGATCATCCGGCAGGTGATGGGCGAGTCGATCGTCATCGGCATCGTCGGCGGGGTGGCCGGCGTGGCGCTGGGCTTCCTGGGCGCCACCCTGGTGCAGAAGCTGGCCAAGCCGCTGACCGCGTCGCTGGGCCAGAGCACCGGCTCGGCCACACCGGGTGGGGCGCAGACGTTCGGCGGCGGCCGGTTCCCCGGCGGGGGCGGCGGGTTTCCCGGTGGGGGCGGGTTCAGCCGGGCCGCGGCAGACGCCGCGCACAGCGTGACCGTTCACCTCACCGCGCCGGTCACCGTGGGTGCCGTGATCCTGGCCGTGGTGCTGGCCATCGCCGGGGGTCTCATCGCCGGCTCGTTCGGCGGCTGGCGGGCTGCGCGGCTCCGCCCGGCCGCGGCGCTGGCCCGGGTCGAGTGAGCGCCGAGTGAGCACGGGTCGAGTGAGCATGGGTCGAGTGAGCACGGGCGGGAGAAGGAAGCCATGTACAAGCTGACGGGTGTCACCAAGCGGTACCAGAAAGGCCAGGTCACGGTGAACGCGCTGGCCGGCGTGGATCTCGTCATCTCCGGCGGGGAGTGGCTGGCCATCCAGGGCCCGACCGGCCACGGGAAGACCACCCTGCTGCAGGTCCTCGGCGGCCTGGACCGGCCCACGTCGGGCGTGGTCGACTTCGACGGCCAAGACCTGGCCGCCATGCGGGAGGCCCAGGTGACCAGGGTCCGGGCCGAATCCATCGGGTTCATCTTCCAGACCTTCAACCTGATCCCGACGCTGAACGCCCGGGAGAACGTCGAGGTGGCCCTGGTCCCGCTGGGCGTCGGGGCAGCCGACCGGGCGGCCCGGGCCAGCCGGGCGCTGGCCAGCGTCGGGCTGGCCGAGCGGGAAAAGCACCTGCCGTCCGAGCTGTCCGGCGGCCAGCAGCAGCGGGTGGCCATCGCCCGCGCCCTGGTCAAGGATCCCAAGGTGCTGCTAGCCGACGAGCCGACCGGCAACCTGGACGAGGGCACCCGGGACGACATCATTTGGCTGCTGGAGAAGCTCTGGCGGGAGACCGGGCTGACTCTGGTCCTGATCACCCACGACTCGTCGGTGGCCCGCCGGGCCGAGCGGATCGGGATCATGCAGCACGGCAAGCTGTCCATCCGGGCCGACAGCCGGGGCGCGGCCTCCTGAGCGGCTGGCCGGCGCCCGGCCCGGCCCGGGCCAGCCCGGCCCGGGCCAGCCCGGCCCGGGCCGGCCCTACCGCTCGGCCCGGGCCCCGGCCAGTTCGGCGGCGGCGTCCTCTGGCTTGTCCGGGATGGCCTGCTCGCACCAAACGATCTTGCCGTCCCGGGTGCGCCGGGCGCCCCAGCGCTGGGCCAGCTGGCTGACCACCTCCAGGCCGCGGCCGCACTCCTCGTCGCGCCCGGCGTGCCGCAGCCGGGGCAGCGCCGAGGAGTTGTCCAGCACCTCGCAGACCAGCGAGCCGTCCAGGACCAGCCGGATCGTGACGTCGCCGGTGGCGTACCGGATCGCGTTGGTGACCAGCTCGGACACGAGCAGTTCGGTGGTGAACGTCAGCTCGTCGAGGTCCCACCGGGCCAGCGGCCCGCGGATCAGGTGCCGGGCCTCGGCCGCCGAGGTCAGCTCCGCGGGCAGCGACCAGCTGGCGTGGTGATCGGCGGGGATCTTGCTCAGCCGGGCGATCAGGATCGCGATGTCGTCCCGCTGCTGGTGCGCGTACACCCCGGCCAGCGCGGCGCGGCACAGGTCATCGAGCGGCTGCTGCGCGGCATCCCCGTCGAACACGGCGCGCAGGAAGTTCAGCCCGTCGTCGATGTCCCGCTGCCGGTCCTCGACCAGCCCGTCGGTGTACAGCACGAGCAGGCTGCCGTCCTCGATGTCGATGGTGCGGCTCTCGATCGGCATCTCGCCGACGCCCAGCGGCGGGGCCGGGGAGGTGTCCAGGAACTCACTGTGGCCATCCGGCCGGACCAGCAGCGGCGGGAGGTGGCCGGCCGAGGCGATCTCGCAGCTCCCGGTGACCGCGTCGTACAGCGCGTAAGCGCAGGTGGCAAAGTGCGGCTCACGTTCGCCCAGCGAGGTCATCAGCTCGTTGAGCTGCTGCAGCGACTCATCCGGCGGCAGTTCCAGGGTGGCCAGAGTGTGGATCGCGGTGCGCAGCCGTCCCATGGTGACGGCGGCCCGCACCCCGTGGCCGGCCACGTCCCCGACCACCAGGGCGGCCCGCGCCCCGGGCAGCGCGATCGACTCGTACCAGTCCCCGCCGACCTCGATCAGCTTGCTGCCCGGCAGGTACCGGTGCTTGACGTCGACCGAGGACGGCGCGGACAGCCCGGTGGGCAGCAGGCTGCGCTGCAACGTCAGCGCGGTGGTCCGCTCCCGGTTGTACTGCCGGGCGTTGTCGATGAAGATCGCGGCCCGGGAGGCGAACTCCATGCCGATCTCGGAGTCGTAGTCGTCGAACGGCCGGTAGCCCGTCGTCCGGGTGCACACGAAGAAGCCGAGCGACGTGTCCTTGGTGGCCAGCGGGAGGAGCAGCATCGACGAGTCAGCGAGTAGCTTGGCTACCGGCCGGCGCAGCCAGGATTCGGCGATGCTGACCGCCTTGCCGGTGTCCATGGTGGTGATCCGGACCGGCTTGCCGGTGTCCATGCACTCCACGTACGGCGTGCCCGGCGGGTAGAGCAGTACCTCGCCGGTCGGGAACGCGGCGTCCCAGCCGACCGAGCCGTCGTCGGTGGCCACTGCGAGGCGGCGCATCAGCTGCGACCCGTCCGGCGGGTTGACCGGGAACTCGTCGCCCGCGGCCACGCTCTCCAGCACCAGCAGGCCGGCCGAGGTACAGAAGTGCGGCACCAGGATGTTGATCAGGCCGCGGGCCACCTGGTCCAGGTCGAGCGTCGCGCCGATCTGGCGGAACGTGTCGTCGAGCAGTGAGTGCCGCATCAGCGCCGGGTCGACGAACCGCTCGGCCCGGGTGGGCGGCATGCGCAGCACGGCCAGCGCGGTCAGGCCCGGCCGGCCGGCCCCGGTGTCCGGGTCGCCGAGCATCGGCTGCACGCTGGCCACGGTCTCCACCCGGCGTCCTTCCCGGGTGCTGATGGGCAGCACGGCGGTGGCTTCCCGGCCCGCCTTGACCGCGTCGAGCAACTGGGTCAGCGCCGGCTCGGCCGTGGTCCGGCCGGCCACCAGATCCCCGAGCTGCGCACCGACCAGCGAATCCGGGTCCAGCGGCAGAATCTCGGGTGCGTTGCGATCATGCTGGATAATCCGTCCGTCCTCATCGATACCGAGGATGAGGGTCCGCACGGAGACGTTGGATAGCAGCGCAGTGATCTTCCCCACCGTACCTGATGTCGGGTTATGCGGCTGGTGCACTCGTTCCGGAGTATGTCCTATTCGCTTAAGTTATGCCCTCTCGGCGGTGCGCAGACCACCGATTCGCCAGCACTTGCGGCCGGTCCCGGCGCTTCTCGATCGTGCGCAAATGGCGGCCGTAAGGCCGGGCTGGCCACGATCATGGGGGCAGGGCGCGACGAGGGAGAGCCGATGCCGCGGGTGACGGTGCTGGGCAGCATGAACATGGACATTTCGGTCAGCGTGCCGCGGCTGGCCGGCCCCGGGGAGACGGTGCTCGGTTCTGCGGCCCGGCTGCAGCCCGGCGGCAAGGGTGCCAATCAGGCGCTGGCCGCGGCCCGGCTGGCCGCGGTGGTGCGGATGGTGGGCTGCTGCGGCGCCGATGACTTCGGCGTGGCCTGCCGGGCTGCGCTGCACGACGGCGGGGTGGACGTCAGCGGGATCCGGGTCATCGACGGGGCCAGCACCGGGCTGGCCCTGATCAGCGTGGACCAGGCCGGCGAGAATTCGATCATCGTCTCGCCCGGGGCCAACGCGCTGGCCGGCCCGCCCGAGGTCAGCGCGGCGCTGGACGCACCGGGCGACGCGCTGGTGCTGTCCGCGGAGATCCCGGTGGCCGTGCTGGCCGAGACGCTGGGCCGGGCCCGGGCCGCCGGGGTGCTGACCGTGCTCAACCTGGCGCCGGTGCCGCCGCGGGCCGGCCCACTGCTGGCCTCCGGGGTGGACTGGCTGGTGGTCAACGGGCCGGAGGCCGGCGGGCTGCTCGGGCGGCCGGTGGCCGGCCCGGACGGGGCCCGGTCCGCCGCCGCGGCGCTGGCCGGGAACGGGCCGCGGCACGTGGTGATCACGCTGGGCGCGGCCGGGGCGGTGCTGGCCGGGGCGGCCGGCCTGCACACCGTGCCGGGCTTCACCGTGCGCACGGTGGACAGCGTGGGGGCGGGGGACGCGTTCGTGGCCGCGCTCGGGGTGGCCGCCGCGGCCGGGGTGCCGCCGGCCGGCGCGGTCCGGCTGGCATGCGCGGCTGGCGCCACGGCGGTAACCCGCACCGGCGCGCAGGACGGCCTGCCCACCCCGGCCGGCGTGCTGGCCGCCACCGGCGTCCGCTGGCCCGCCTAGCGGCCCACCACGACCGGGTGCCGGGCCAGCCGGGCGGCCCGGGATAAATAGCGCCGAGGCCCGCGGAGGGTTACTCCGCGGGCCTCGGCGTTAGGCGCTGGTGTGCGGTCGCCTCTCGGCGAGTGGCACGACGCGGCTCCAGCCGGACGGTATTCCGCGAAGGCAGATGAGTTGCGGCCCGGGGGACACGAACACACCAGCGTTGGTTAGTAACGTGACCCGCCGGCCGGCTATTCCAGCCGCCCAGATTTCTTTCCCGGCCGCCCGCGCACGGGCGGCCGGGCAGTGGCCGGGGCCCAGCCGGCCGCGGGGGCGTTCGGGAAAAATAGGTGGTCGCGGGGCGGCGCGATGGCGCGGTGCCGCAGGTGGCGGCGCCGATATCCGATTGATGCCGTTCTGGCCGCCAGGCAAGCCCGGGCACGCCGGGCGGAGGTCTAATGTGAAGTCGTCAACCGGGGTGATAGGAGGAGTTGCGCGGGTGCCTGGGGATCCCTCCCTGATCGGCAGCGTCGGCGTCCTGTGCGTGGCCACACGAGGGCAGGCCGGGCCGGGCGAGGTGCTGCTCAAGATCCGCGGCGGCACCGAAGCCTACATCGCCTGGTCCATCGAGCCGATTCCCAGGGGCAGGACCGTTCTGGTCATCGAATCGCGCGGCACGCGGACGGTGGACGTCAGCGAGTGGACGGACCCGCTCGACCCCTTCCCGGAACCATTACCGCAGTCTGCTGTCTGAAGGAGCATGATCATGCTTGGCTACCGTGTCCCAGCACCCGATGAGGCCATGCTCGTCTCCGGGGGAAGATATGGCCGCAACGGCGCACCGTTCCGGGTCGTCACCGGGCACGGGGCTTTCATCGCCCCGTTCTTCCGCAAGGTGCGCTACCTGACCCTGGCCATGAACGAGGCCGAGGTGGCTGAGCAGTGCGTCACCAGGCAGGGCATCACGCTCAACGTCCGCTCGGTGATCGCGTTCAAGGTCGGCAACGACGAGGAGAGCATCGTCAACGCCGGCCAGCGCTTCCTGTCCGACCAGGACCAGATGTCCACCCTGACCGGCCGCATCTTCGCCGGCCACCTGCGTTCCATCATCGGCTCGATGACGGTCGAGGAGATCGTTACCGAACGCCAGAAACTGGCCACTGAGGTCCTCGACGGCTCGAAGGCCGAGATGGCGAAGATCGGCCTCACCGTGGACTCGCTGCAGATCCAGTCCATCGACGACATGAACTCGGGCTACATCGACGCGATGGCCGCTCCGCACAACGCGGCTATCCAGCGTCAGGCGCAGATCGCCCAGGCCCAGGCCAACCAGGCGGCCGCGCAGGCCGAGCAGGAGTCACAGCGCAAGCAGGCCGAGTACGCCCGGCAGACCGCGGTCGTGCAGGCCCAGTACAAGGCGGAGATCGACAAGGCGCAGGCCGAGGCGGCGCAGGCCGGGCCGCTGATGCAGGCGCAGACGCAGATAGGGGTCATCAACGCCCAGGCCGAACTGGCCCAGCGGCAGGCCGAGCTGCGCCAGCGGCAGCTGGTGGCCGAAGTGGTCAAGCCGGCCGAAGCCGAGGCTGAGAAGACGCGCATCCTGGCCAAGGCGGACGCGGAGCGGATGCGGATCCAGGCCGACGCGGCTGCGTCCAACAACCGGGTCGCCCTGGACCGGATGCTCATCGACCAGCTGCCGCAGATCGTCAAAGAGGCCGCCAGTGGCCTGGCCGGGGCGAACGTCAACGTGCTGAACGGGGCCGAAGGGCTCAGTGAGATCGCCGCGGGCCTGGTCGGCCAGGGGCTGACCATCCTCGACTCGATCAAGAAGAACCTGGCTACCGGCCCCGAGGCGACCGCCGAGGTGGTCCGGCTGCCGGAGGGCCCGCCGGACAGCCGCCCGCAGGACGGCCGCCCGCGCGGCTGACTGGCGGCTGGCGCCGCTGACTGGTGCTGGCGCCGCGGCTGACCGGTGCTGCCGCCGCTGACTGGCGGCTGGCGCCGCTGACCGATGCTGCCGCGGCTGACCGGTGCTGGCGCCGCTGACCGGTGCTGGCGTGGCTGACCGGTGCCGCCGGGGCGGGCGCCCGGCATGGCCAATGGCCGCGGATGACGGATCCCATTGACCCCATCGGGCACACGGGTCACACGAGCACCGGCGCGCAGGCGGCCCGGACTGGCCCGATCCCACGTTTCACGGCTCTGGTTCAGTAGATGCCCGTTTTGTCCCAGTTTTAGCGGGCCGGGGGTGTGAAGAGTGCCTAACTGCAGCAGCGCCAGGCGTTGATCACGTTCGGGATGACTCCTCTACGCTTGGCGGATGCCTCTCCTAGCCGGTGCGGCCGTGCTGGCCACGATCGCGTGGGTTTACCTGATCGCTGGCCACGGCGGGTTCTGGCGTACCGATCAGCGGCTGCCCCGGCCGGCCGGGATTGCGCGGGGCCAGCTGGAGCGGTGGCCGAGCGTGGTGGCCGTGGTGCCGGCCCGGGACGAGGCGGCCATCCTGCCGCTTACCCTGCCTAGCCTGCTGGCCCAGGAGTATCCGGGGGAATTCTCCGTGCTACTGGTGGACGACGGCAGCACCGACGGTACGGCTGGGACCGCGGTGGCCCTGGGTGCCGCCGTGGGGGCAGGCGGTGCTGCCGCGGCGGGGCCGGGGCTGGTGGCTCCCGGGCCGGGTGCGGCGGTGCCTGAGCCGCGGGTGACGGTGCGCGTGGTGGCCGCCGGTGCCCCGCCGCCGGGCTGGGCAGGCAAGGTGCACGCGATGGCCACCGGCCTGGCCGCCGCGGGGGACTGCGACTACGTGCTGTTCACCGACGCCGACATCAGTTACGCGCCGGGCACCCTGACCTCGCTGGTACGGGCGGCCATGGCCGGGGACCGGGCCCTGGTGTCGCAGATGGCACTGCTCCGCGCGGGCGCCGGCTGGGAGCGGCTCATCGTCCCGGCGTTCGTCTACTTCTTCGCTCAGCTCTACCCGTTCCGCTGGGTCAACCGGCCCGGCTCCCGGACGGCCGCTGCGGCCGGCGGCTGCATGCTGGTCCGCCGGGCCATGCTGGACGCGGCGGGCGGCCTGGCCCCGATCAGCGCGGCGCGCATCGACGACGTCGCGCTCGGCACGCTGCTCAAGCGGCCGCCATCGCGGGCCCGGATCTGGCTGGGCTTCAGCACCGAGGTGCGCAGCCGCCGGCCGTACCCCCGGCTGGCTGGATTGTGGGACATGATCGCGCGCAGTGCCTACGTCCAGTTGCGCTACTCGCCGGTGCTGCTCGGGCTGACCCTGATCGGCCTGCTCTGGCTGTACGCCGTGCCGCCGGTGGCCGCGCTCGCCGGCCTGGCCGGGATGGCCGCCCGGGTGGGCGGCGCGACGGCTGGCTGGGCTGGCCCGGCCGCCGCGTGGTGCGCGGCCGCGGGCCTGGCCGGCTGGCTGCTGATGAGCGTCAGCTTCCTCCCCGTACTGCGGCTGTACCGGCTCGGCTGGTGGCGGGCGCCGGCGCTGCCCGGTATCGCCCTGCTGTACGCCGCGATGACCGCGGACTCCGCGCGCCGGCATTATGCCGGGCGCGGTGGCGAGTGGAAGGGCCGCACGATCCCGCCCGGCTCCCGGGCAGATTAGCGAAAATCGCCCAGACCAGCGTGAGGTTCTTTTCAGGGCGCTGATCGCGTAACACAGTGAAATACATTAGCTGCTGATATCAGGGCTATTGAGCGAACCCTTCTGATTGCCGTTTAGCACTTCCCGATTGCCCAGGTCACAGAGCTGTGACATGCTTGATGTCGCGCACCGTACAGAGATAACTACTCGTGGTATGGTCTCAGCTGGACTCGGCGGGGCGGGAGTCAGCGTGTAGCGCAGGCAACTACGGAGGCAAGCCCGGGCCGGCTGTAAACCACCGCCTCAATACCCCGTGGAATGTTCTTTATCCGGACCCTGGGCAAATTCAAAGGGAAGGAAGTATTTAGATGCGTAGACGCATCACCCGGACGCTAATCGCCGCTGCTGCGGCGGGTGTCACCGCTGGGACCCTTGGCCTTACCGCTGCGGGTGCCGCTAACGCGGCCGTGTCGTCTCACCACCACCGCCACCACCACCACCACGCGAAGATATCGCCTATCTACGCTCCCACGATGGCGACGCGGAGCACGGCGGGCTACGAGGCCAGCGGGCGCGACTTCCGTTACATTTCGGCCACCATCACGGTGCCGGACACGTCGTTCCTGACCGGGCTGTACCCGCAGGAGTACATCCAGATGTCCAACGGCTCGCTGGGCAGCGGGGACCAGTACGTGCGGGCGGGCATCGAGGCCTGCGTGGTCGCCAAGTCGCTCGATCCTTCGGTTACCTGCGCGCCGGGCAGCTGGGTGTCATACGTCGAGGCGTTCAACAACTCGCTGAACGGGCCGTACTTCGCGCACTACGCCGGGCTATCCGGTGTCAGCCAGGGCGACGGCGTCAACTTCAGCATCTACAGCGACGAGCAGGGCAACGAGCTGCACTTCGTGATCACGCCGCCGTCCACGTCCGGGCCGGTGGAGAGCTACAAGACGCAGGCCTACGGCCCGATCTTCGATCACGCCGCGGCGGTGGACGACTTCACCGACAGCACCGGTACCCCGATCGCGCTGCCGCCGTTCGTGCACTCGTTCCGCATCAACCAGTTCCTGCAGGGCGCCATCACCACCGAGAACGGCCAGCGGGGCTCGTTCGTCGGGCCGTGGACGATCACGCCGATCGACGCGACCAGCAACGGGCTGCCCTACCCGTCGGGCACGGTACGCGTGTCGCCGGGCCGGCTGTGGACGAGCAATCTGCCCGCGAACGGCGCGACCCGCCCGTGGGACTCCTTCGGGGTCTGGGCACGCTGAATCCCGCTGCCGCGTGGGCCGCTGGCCCTAGCGGACGCGACCTGTGAGGGCTGCTGCCCGGGCCGGGGAACCGGTCCGGGCAGCACGCTGTTTTGGGACGCAGAAATCCACCGCATGGAGTAGTCATTAGATTACGCAGAGTAGGGAAGATGTACGGAGGGCGGTCAGGGCCAACCCGAACAGCCAAGTACGGGGGCACACCTGGCAGCAATCCTGGAAACACTGCCCAGACCGTCACCGGTGCTGCTCCCGCGCGTCACAGGAGGGGATCCGACCGATGCGAAGCCGCATCATCAGCACGCTCGTCGCCGTCGCGGCGGCGGGCGCCACCGCCAGCACGCTCGGCTTCGCGGCCTCGAGCGCCGCAAGCGCGTCCGTGAACCACCCGGCCCGGGCGGACATCGTCTATCCGAGAATCGGGACCACCAGCCAGGCCGGCTACGAGCTGAGCGGGCGGTACTTCCGCTACATCTCGGCCACCATCACGGTGCCGGACACGTCGTTCCTGACCGGGCTGTACCCGCAGGAGTACATCCAGCTGTCCAACGGCTCGCTGGGCAGCGGGGACCAGTACGTGCAGGCGGGCATCGAGGCCTGCGTGGTCGCCAAGTCGCTCGATCCTTCGGTTACCTGCGCGCCGGGCAGCTGGGTGTCATACGTCGAGGCGTTCAACAACTCGCTGAACGGCCCGTACTTCGCGCACTACGCCGGGCTATCCGGCGTCCAGCAGGGCGACGGCGTCAACTTCAGCATCTACTACAACCAGACGGGCAACGAGCTGCACTTCGTGATCACGCCGCCGTCCACGTCCGGGCCGGTGGAGAGCTACAAGACGCAGGCCTACGGCCCGATCTTCGATCACGCCGCGGCACTGGACGACTTCACCAACAGCACCGGCACCCCGATCGCGCTGCCGCCGTTCGTGCACTCGTTCCGCATCAACCGGTTCCTGCAGGGTGCGGCGACCACGTACAGCGGCTCCCGCGGCTCGTTCATCGGCAAGTGGACGACCAGCCAGGTCATCGCGACCAGCAACGGGCTGCTGCCGCCATCCGGGGCCACCCGGGTGTCGCCGACTCCGCTCTGGTCCGATGGGCGGCCGGCGAACAACAAGGTGCGCCCCTGGGACGCGTTCGGCGTCTGGGCGCGCTGACTGTCCTACTCGCAGCACTGCTGCCCGGGTCGGCCAGCCGGCCCGGGCAGCAGGCTGTTCAGGGGGGGCCCGGTCCGTCAGCTGCCCAGGCGAGGTCAGGCGGCCGCCCGGCCGGTTAACCAGGTGTCCGGCGCCAGGCGGCTGCGCCGGCCGGTTAACCAGGTGCCCCGGCCGGGTCAGGCTCCGATAATCGGCCAGATGATGACGATGCGGAACTGGCCACTGTTCGGGTTGCGCCTGCGGACGCCGCGCCTGGAACTGCGGCTGCCGTCACCGGCCGACCTCGACGAGCTGGCCAGCCTGGCCGCCGCCGGGGTGCACGAGCCCGCAGTACAGCCGTTTGGCGTGCCCTGGACGGACCTGCCGCCGGGCGAGCGGGCACGCAGCGTGGTGCAGTTCCACTGGCGGCAGCTGGGCGAGTGGTCGCCCACCGACTGGACGCTCAACCTGGTGGTCGACCTCGGCGGGGTCATCGCCGGTACGCAGGGTGTATCGGGCCGTGATTTCGCCCTGGTCCGCGAGGCCCGTACCGGGTCCTGGCTGGGCCAGCGCTTCCACCGGCAGGGGATCGGCACCGAGATGCGGGCCGCCGTGCTGCACCTGGCTTTCGCCGGGCTAGAAGCAGAGTACGCCACCTCGAACGCGTTCACCGACAACGCCGCGTCGCTGGCCGTGTCGCGCAAGCTCGGATACGCGTCCGATGGCATCGAGCGCCAGGTGATCCGGGGGCGTGCCGCTGCGCGGCAGCGGCTGCGCCTGGACCGGGCCAGCTGGCAGGCGCACCGGCAGACCGAGGTGGAGATCACTGGCCTGGACGGGTGCCGCCCCGACTTCGGTCTCCCCGGCTGAGCGCTGCGGCTGTCCGCCTCCCGGCCCGGCCCAGACGCGCCCACCAGGCCGGTGCCGTCGCTGCTGGTGCCCGCCGCGCCGCTTCTTCATCAGCGCAGTGCCATGGTGGTCACCGCTGCGCCTGCCGCAAAGCACCGCGCTAATGCACTACCGAAGAGTCTTGATGTCTTGACAAGAAAACTTGTCGGTAGCAGGATGGCAGCATGGCGGATGACAGGGCGCGGGCTGGACCCGGCCCGGGAACCGGCGCGGGAACCAGCCCGCGGCCAGGGATGGGACCCAGCCCGGCCACCGGCCTGGCGGCCCGGCCCGAACCAGTGGCAGTGATCGAGGATCCGGCGGCGGCCGAGGCGTCGCTCGACCCGATGCGGGCCCGGCTGCTCGCCCTGCTGGGCGAGCCAGGCTCGGCCAGCACACTGGCCGCCCGCACCGGGCTGGCCCGGCAGAAGATCAACTACCACCTGCACACGCTGGAACGGCACGGCCTGGTGGAACTGGCCGAGGAACGCAAGCGGGGCAACTGCACCGAACGCGTGCTCCGGGCCACCGCCGCTTCCTACGTGATCTCGCCGGCCGCGCTGGCCACCGTAGCACCGGACCCGGACCGGGCCCCGGACCAGCTCTCGGCCCGCTGGCTGCTGGCCCTGGCGGCGCGGCTGGTGCGCGACGTCGGTGAGCTGATCACCCGGGCCCGGGCGGCCGGCCGGCCAGTGGCCACGTTCGCCATCGACAGCGAGATCCGCTTCGCGTCGGCCGCGGACCGGGCCGAGTTCGCCCGCGAGCTGAGCTCAGCCGTCAAGGATCTCGCCGCCCGGTACCACCACCAGAGTGCCCCGGGCGGGCGGGCGCACCGGCTGGTGATCGCGCTGCACCCGGCCATCACCCGGCCAGCACCTGGCCACGACAGGACAGCAGGATAGGAGTAGTCATGGCACGCGAATTCGAGATCAGGCGCGAAGTGGAGCTGCCGGCCACCGCCGAGCAGGTCTGGGCGGCGGTCGCCACCGGGGACGGCACCGCGGCGTGGATGTTCCCGGTGGCCGAGGGCGCGCCCACCGGGCTGGGCGAGGTCTGGGCCGGGCACACGGTGACCGCCTTCGACCCGCCCCGGCACCTGGCGGTGCGGGCCGAGGGCCCGGACGGCCAGCTGATGAACGCGCTGGAATACCTGATCGAAGCCAGAGATGGCAGCACGGTGGTGCTGCGCTACGTGCACAGCGGCGTGTTCGCTGACGACTGGGACAACCAGTACGACGCGGCCGGCCAGCACACCGACTTCTACCTGCACACGCTGGGCCAGTACCTGCGCTACTTCCCGGGCCAGCGGGCCACCTACATCGCCGCCGCGGGACCCGGGGCGGCGAAGGCCGCGGACGCGTTCGGCACAATCCGCCGCGAGCTCGGGCTGACCCTGGCCAGCGCGCCCGGCGACCAGGTGCGGCTGGCCCCGCCGGGCCTCGACCCGGTGGACGCGGTGGTCGACTACGCCACGCCGAACTTCATCGGGGTGCGCGGCGCGGCCGGCCTGTACCGGTTCTTCGGCCGGAACGCGTTCGGCATGCCGGTCGGCCTCAGCCACCACCTGTTCGCGGCCGACGTGGATAAGGACAAGACCCAGCTGGCCTGGCAGTCCTGGCTGGATGGTCTCTACCGGTAGCGTGTCCGGCCTGCTGCCGCGGGCTAGCTGGGCAGCACGCTCACCGAGCCGCGGAACGCGGCGCGCAGCCGGTCCTCGGCCCCGCGCGGCGGGCCGGCCTGGTCCAGGCCGAGCAGCGCCGCGCCGGCCACCGGGGGGACGTCCACGAGGCGCGGTACCGCGTCCGGCGCGCCCGCCGCCAGCCCGGCCGTGACCAGCCCGGTGAGCAGCGGGTCGGCCGCGGCCAGCAGGCTGCCGCCGAGCACGACCGGAACGGCCGCACCGTCCAGGCTGAGCCGCCGCAGCGCGGTCAGCACCATCGCGCACACCTCGTCGGCCTGCCGGCTGACCAGGCCGCGGGCGGCCTGGTCACCGGCCCGGGCCGCCGCGAGCACCACCGGGGCCAGCCCGCGGAGGTTAGCCCGGGCGGGCTTGTCCCGGTACATGGCGAGGGTCACGGCCTGCACCGAGGCCAGCCCGAAGTGCCGGGGCACCTCGGCGCGCAACGACGTGTCCGGGCCACGGCCGTCCTCAGCCCGCGCGGCCAGCCAGAGTGCCTCGGCGCCCAGGTCGCCGCCGCCGCCCCAGTCGCCGCTGATCCGGCCGAGGGCCAGGAACCGGGTGGTCCGGCCGTCCGGGGCCACCCCGACGCAGTTGATGCCCGCCCCGACGGTGACCCCGATGCCCCAGTGCGGTCCGTCCGGCTGGTCGAGGCCGGCCCGCAGCACGGCGAACGTGTCGTTGACCACCGACGCCTCCGCGGCCCAGCCCTGGAGCCGGACCAGCTGGGTGAGTTCCTCCTCCTCGTCCGGCAGGTCCGCGCCGGCCAGGCAGGCGGAGACCCGCTCGGCCACCGGGAAGGCCGTGGTCCGGCCGGCCGCCAGGGCGACCGCGGCGGCCAGGTCGCCGAGCACCCGCATCGCCTCGTCCCGGCCGATGAGCTGCCAGTTGCTGCCCGGGCCACGCTGCTGGGACAGCACGGTCCCGTCCGCGGCCACCAGCGCGGCCTCCGTCTTGCTGTTCCCGCCGTCGATGGCCAGCACCGCGGGCCGCCCGGCGGCCGCCTGGCTCATGAGCCGCTGGCCCAGGGCAGGAAGGCCTGGTTCTCCGCGACCAGCCGGTCAGCCAGCTGGCCGGCCAGCTCGTACTGGCCGATCAGCGGGTGGGCCAGCAGCGCGTCCCGGACCCGCTGCACGCCGCCCCGCCGGGCCGCGTCGACCGCGAGTTCCTCGTACGCCGACACGTGCCCGACCAGCCCGCGCATCAGCGGGCTGAGCGGCGCGACCGGCACCGGGGTGGCCCCGTGCGCGCCGATCACCGCGGGCACCTCGATCACCGCGTCGTCGGCCAGGAACGGCATGGTGCCCGCGTTCCGGAGGTTCACCACCTGGGTGTCCCCGGTGTCGCCGACCAGCGAGGCGAGCAGGGCCACCGCGGCCTCTGAGTAGAACGCGCCGCCCCGCTGGCCGAGCAGCTCGGGCTTGCGGTCCAGGGCCGGGTCGGCATACATCTCCAGCAGCAGCTGCTCGATCTCGGCCACCTGCTCGGCCCGGGTCGGGGAGTGCAGCTCCTCTTCGACCACCGCGTCATGCGCCCAGAAATAGCGCAGGTAGTAGGACGGCACCGCACCAATTTCCGGCAGAACGCCCGCTGGCAGGCCGGTGTGCTCCGCGATCTCGCCGCCGTGGCTGGCGATCAGGCCCGGCAAGCGGTCCACGCCGTCCACCATCGCGGCCCGTTCCCAGGTGAGGTGGTTCAGCCCGACGTGGTCGAGGGCGACCTGCTCGGGCGGGACGCCGAGCAGCTGGGCGAAGTTGCGCTGGAAGCCGATGGCCACGTTGCACAGCCCGATGGCCCGGTGGCCGGCGTCGAGCAGGGCGCGGGTGACGATGCCGACCGGGTTGGTGAAGTCGATGATCCACGCACCGGCGTCGGCCCGCTGCCGGGCCCGTTCCGCGATGTCCAGCACGACCGGGACGGTGCGCAGCGCCTTGGCCAGCCCGCCCGCCCCGGTGGTCTCCTGGCCGACGCAGCAGAACTCCAGCGGCCAGGTCTCGTCCCGCTGCCGGGCCGCCTGGCCGCCGATGCGCAGCTGGAGCAGCACCGCGCCCGCCCCGTCCAGGCCCGCGTCCACGTCGGACGTCCAGCTCAGCCGGGCCGGGTGCCCGTACGACTTCATGATCCGGGCCGAGAACGGGCCGACCACCGCCAGCCGGGTGGGGTCCGGGTCGACCAGCACCAGCTCGGTCACCTTAACCTGGCCGGCCAGCCGGGCGATCCCGTCCACCAGTTCCGGGGTGTACGTGGAGCCGCCGCCGACAACCGCTAGTTTCATCCGAAAGCCTTAATTTCCGCGCCCTGCTGGGCGACATGGCAGGCGGCCTGGTGGCCGGGGAGGATCTGGGTCAGTTCCGGGGTGACCTGGTGGCACTTGTCGATGGCCAGCGGGCAGCGCCAGCGGAACCGGCAGCCCGGGGTCGGGTTGATGACCTTGGGTGGCTCACCGCGGTCGGTCTCCGCGCCCACGCCCAGCGGTGCTCGCGGGTCCGGGGCCGCGGACAGCAGCAGCTGGGTATACGGGTGCCGGGGATTGGCCATCACCTCCTCGGTCGGCCCGGACTCGGCCACGTGGCCCGCGTACATGATGACCAGCCGGTCGGCCACGTACCGCGCGCTGGCCAGGTCGTGGGTGATGTAGAGAATGGATACGCCCTGGCTGTCCCGCAGGTCGGCCATCATGTTGAGCAGGCCGATCCGGATGGACACGTCCAGCATGGACACCGGCTCGTCGGCCAGGATCAGCTTGGGCCGCATGGCCAGCGCCTGGGCGAAACCGACCCGCTGCCGCTGGCCGCCGCTCAGCTCGTGCGGGTAGCGCTGCAGCACCTCGTCGGCCGGGGTCAGGCCGACCACCTCGAACACCCGGCGCGCCTCGGCGTAGCGCTCGTCGCGTGACAGTTCGGGGCGGTGCAGTTTGAGCCCGCGCGTTACCCCGTGCGCTACCCGGAACACCGGGTTGATCGAGCCGAACGGGTCCTGGAACACCATCGGCGCCAGCCCGCTGTACTGGAGCCGGTCGGCGCGGGACCTGATCGCCGACAGCGGCCGGCCCTGGAAGTAGATCTCGCCGCTGGTCGGCTTGTAGACCTTGGCCAGCAGCCGGGCGATGGTGCTCTTGCCGCTGCCGCTCTCCCCGGCCAGCGCGACGATCTCCCGCTCGCCGATGGTCAGGCTGACCTCGTCGACGGCGTGCAGTGTTTGCTGGGACAGCGCGTTGCCGATCCGGAAGTGCCGGGTCAGCTTGTCGGTGCGGAGCAGTGTTTCCCCGGGGGGGCGACCCCCCGGAACCCCCCGATCGCTGCTCCGCGCCGAGCCCCTCTCGGGGGCGGCGCCGGTTCCGTCGCTGGCCTGGGCTTGGCCGTTTGAGTTCGGGCTTGTCACGGGTTGCTCCCCTCCATCCCGCCGCCGTCCTCGTGCAGCAGGCAGCGGACCTGGGTGCCGCCGACCTGGTACAGCTCGGGCGGGGTGCCCGCACAGCGTGGCTCGGCCTGGGGGCAGCGCGGCTGGAACCGGCAGCCCGGCGGGGGGGCGGCCAGGTTGGGCGGGCTGCCCGGGATGCCGAGCAGCTCGCGCCGTGGCCCGCGGATGGACGGGAACGCATCCATCAGGCCGGCCGTGTACGGGTGCAGCGGCTGGTCGAACAGGTCCTGGGTGGCCCCGAACTCGGCTACCTGGCCCGCATACATGACCATCAGCCGGTCGGAGAAGTGGCTGATCAGGGACATGTCGTGGGTCACGAAGATGACCGCGAAGCCGAACCGCTGCTGTAGCTCCTTGATCTGCACCATCAGCGACCGCTGGGCCACCACGTCGAGCGCGGACGTCGGCTCGTCCATGATGATCAGGTCGGGGGTGAACAGCATGGCCATCGCGATCATGGCGCGCTGCCGCATGCCGCCGGACAGCTGGTGCGGGTAGCTGCGCAGGTGCACCGGGTCGATGCCGACCATCCGCAGCACCTCGGCCGACCGGTCGGCGATCTCCGCCTTGCTGCGCACCCCGTGGGCCCGCATCGCGTCGGCGAACTGGGCCCGGATCGGCCGGACCGGGTTGAGCGCGTTCATCGCGCTCTGCATGACCACGGACAGGTCCTTCCAGCGCACCGCGGCCAGTTCGCGGTCGGTCAGCCCGACCATGCTGCGCCCCTTGAACGTCACGCTGCCGCCGGTGACCGCGGCGGGCGGGGCGAGCAGCTGGGCGATGGCGAACAGCAGGGTGGACTTCCCGCAGCCCGACTCGCCCACGATGCCGACGAACTCGCTGGGCTCGACCGCGAAGCTGACCTGGTCCACCGCGACGACCGGGCCGCGGTCCGCGGCGTAGGTCACGGACAGGTCGGTGACGTCCAGGATGTCACCCGGTGTCCCGGGCGAGGCGCCGCCGGTGGCGGGCTGCTGCCTAGCCGGCACGCTTGACACGGATCCTCCTCACCGGCCGGAGGGCGGGATTGCCGATCTCGTCGAACGCGTAGTTGAGCAGGGCGAACGCCGCGCCGAGCAGGGCGATCATGGCCCCGGGCACGATCGCCCACAGGTACTGCCCGGTCTGCAGCGCCTCGTTGTTCTCGGCCCAGTAGAGCATCGTGCCCCAGCTCACCGAGTTGGGATCACCGAGGCCGATGAACTGCAGGCTGGACCCGAACAGCACCGCGTACAGCGCGTTGGTCAGGAAGCTGGCCACGATCAGCGACGTCATGGTGGGGATGATCTCCACCATGACGATGTACATCCGGCGCTCGCCGCGCACCCGGGCCGCTTCCAGGAAGTCCCGTCTGCGCAGCGACAGGGCCTGGGCCCGGAGCTGCCGGGCCGTGTAGGACCACCCGGTCAGCGTCAGCACCACGACCAGCACCGCGGTGCCGGCGTTCTGCACGTACGTCGCGATGACGATGAGCAGCGGGAACAGCGGGATGACCAGCAGCACGTCGGTGATCAGGTTGAGCACGCCGTCCCAGGCGCCGCCGAGGTAGGCGGCGGCCACGCCGATCAGCACCGCGATGCCGGTGGACAGCAGGCCCACCCCGAACGCGATGATCAGCACCTGCTGGGTGCCGTATACCGCCTGGGCGAAGATGTCCTGGCCCAGCGCGGTGGTGCCGAACAGGTGCTGCGCGGACGGCCCCAGGCTGCGCGGGTAGATGGTGGCGGTCGGGCTGTCGTGCGCGATCACCCCGGGGAACAGCGCGAGCAGGATGAAGATGACCAGCAGCACGGTGCCCACGGTGGCCTTGCGGTTCGACCGGACCGCGCGGAACAGCCGGGACAGGCCATGCCGGCGCCGGCCCGCCGCGGGCGCGGGGAGAGCCTGGTCTGGCAGCGCCGGGGGTGCGGTGGCAGGCCCGGAGACTGGGAGCATGGCCATGGCTAGTCCGCCATCCTGGTGCGCGGGTCAAGGATCGCGGTGGCGATGTCGGCCAGCAGGATGGCCACCAGCACCGCGACGGTGATGAGCAGGAACAGGGCCTGCATCAGCGGGTAGTCCTCGTTGCTGACCGCCTGGAGCAGCATGTAGCCGACCCCGGGGTAGTTGAACACGTACTCGACCAGGATCGCGCCGCCCACCACGAAGCCCAGCGACATGGCGAACCCGGTCAGGTTGGGCAGGATCGCGTTGCGGGCCGCGTAGTCGAACATGATCCGGCGCGATGGCAGGCCCTTGGCCCTGGCCATCCGCACGTAGTCCTCGGCCAGCGTGCTGACCATGGTGTTCCGCATGGTCAGGATCCAGGTGCCGATGGTCGTGACGAGCAGCGCCAGGGCGGGCAGGAACGCGTGCTCAAGGATGTTGACGATGAACGGCAGGTTGAAGCCGGGGGCCATGTTGATGCTGAAGCCGAACGCGCCGGGGAACCACTGCAGCCGGACGGCGAAGATCAGGATCAGCATCATGCCGACCCAGAAGTACGGGATGGCCGAGGTGATCACGAACAGCGGCGGCGCGATGCTGTCCAGCCGGCCGCCGCGCCGCCAGGCGGCCAGGATGCCGATGCCGGTGCCGAGCAGGAAAGCCAGCACCGTGGTCACCCCGACCAGGCCGAGCGTCCACGGGATGGCGTCCAGGATGACCCGGCCCACCGACTGCGGGTAGAAGTACAGCGACGTGCCGAAGTTCCCGGTGGCCACGTCGCCCAGGTAGTGCAGGTACTGCCCGAAGATGCCTTCCTTGGTGTTCACCCCGAACGCCGCCTCCAGGGCCTTGAGCGCCTGCGGGCTCACCGGGCCACGGAACTTGCCCATCATGGCCTCGGCCGGGTTTCCCGGCATCAGCCGGGGCAGGAAGAAGTTGAGCGTGAGCGCGGCCCACAGGGTCAGGGCGAAGAAGCCCAGGCGGCGAAGCGCGAACCTCATGTCATGCCCCTGGCTCTCATCAGGGCCTCCTCTCCGCCTGCTGGCGGGCCCAGCGCGGTGGTCCCAGTCCTACGGTCACCCGTGGCCGGGCCACCCGGCAAGGCGGGCGGCCCGGCCACGGTCAGCCGCGGCTTACTTGGGCGACAGGTGCAGCATCATCTGCCCCCAGTCCGGGTAGTTGTAGGCAGCCGGCTGGGCGTACGGGTTGCTCTTGGTCACCCAGCCGTTGAAGCTGCCGGTGTCGTACTGGTACCAGTCCACTGCCTCGGTGATCGGGATGACCGGCACCTGCTGCAGCATGACCTGCTGCAGCTTGTTCACGATCGAGTGCTCCTCGGCCGTACTGGTCGTCTTCGAGTACTCGTTGATCAGTGCGTCGGTCTGCGAGTTGCTGTACCGCTCGAAGTTGGACCCGGCCGGCTGCCCGATCGGGGCTGAGTTGCCGGAGAAGAGCCACTGCCGCAGCTCGTAGTACGGCGTCGGCCCGCCGGTCTCGGCGTAGTAGCCGAGCTGGTAGGTGCCGTTGTACATGGCCGCCTCCCAGGCGGGCTGCGCCAGGTTCTTCGGCGTGACCTGGATGCCGATCGCCTTCAGGTCGGTCTGGATCACGTTCACCGCGGCCACCCAGTCGGAGAACCCGCCGTTGTTGGTGATGGTGAAGGACAGCTTCTGGCCGTTCTTCTGCATGATCCCGTCGGACCCCTTGGTGTACCCGGCCGCCTTGAGGATCGACATCGCGTGCGACGGGCTGTACGCGTAGTTGTTGCCGAACGACGCGGCCTGCGACGTGTCCTCCCAGTTGGAGAACGTCGGCGTGACGATCCCGGACTGGTTGGATGGCGGCTCGTAGCCGTACTCACCGATCTGCGACGCCTGCTGGCGGTTGATCGCGTAGGCCATGGCCTGCCGGACGGCCACGTTCTTCAGGAGCGGGTTGGTCAGGTTGATGAACAGCGTCACGTTGGCCACCGGCGGGAACCAGTAGTGGTAGTTCGGGCTGCGCGACAGGTAGAACTTCTCGATGCTCGGGATGAACTGGCTGCCCCACTGGGCCTGGCCGTTGGCCAGGTACGTGTTGGCCGTGTCGTTGCTGGTGAAGGCCGGGTAGTTGACCGTCTTCACCTTGGGCAGGCCGGCCTGCCAGTAGTGCGGGTTGGCCTTGTAGGTGATGTTCTGCGGGGTGCACGGCTTGACCACGTACGCGCCGGTGCCGACCGGGTTGGTGTCCGGGTACTTGACCGGGTCGGCGATGGTGGACCAGATATGCTGCGGCACGATGCCGACCTGGTCGGCGATGTAGTAGAAGTACGTCACCGCGGGGGCCTTGAACTGCATGACCACCTGGTCGGAGCCCTTCTGGCTGACGCTGGACAGCACCGACCAGACCGAGTTCAGGTCGAGCGCCTTGTACTTTTTCAGCATGTTGAACGTGAACACCACGTCGGCCGCGCTCATCGGCTTGCCGTCACTCCACTTCACCCCGTTGCGGATGGTGAAGGTGAGCGTCTTGTTGCCGTTGCTCCAGGTGTAGGCGGTGGCCAGCCACGGCGTGACCTTGGCGCTCTGCAGCGTGTTCACGAACATCAGCGGCTCGTAGACCGGGCCCAGCGAGTAGCCGATGTCTGACAGGTTGAACGGGTTGAAGTTGCAGGTCCAGAGGCCGCCCCCTTCGTTGTCGATGGTCAGCGTGGAGCTGCCGCCCGACGACGACGAGGAGGAACTGCCGCCGGATGAGCCGCCCCCGCAGGCGGCGGCCAGCAGGCAGGCGGCGAAGAGGACCACGAGGATCTTGATGCGTCTCATTGGTTAACCCTTCGTTCGGAAATGAGCGTGCTGGCGTGGGTCATGAGCAGTCCCGCGCCAGCCATGCGGGTGATGGCCGCAGGTGGCCATCGAGGTCGGCGGCCGCGTTCGGTGCGTCACGGCCGGCCTGGTTGTCCTGGGCGGCGTCCACGGCCAGCGCCACCGCGCCGATCAGCGGCGCCTCGTGCGGGAACCCGGCCAGCACGAGCTCGGGCGGGAACGGCACGCCGGCGTTCAGGGCCCGCTCCAGGTCCGGCTGCAGCCGGTCCCAGGAGCCGGCCATGCCGCCGCCCACCGCGATCCGCCCCGGGTTGATGACGATAGCCAGATTGACCAGGTGGAAGGCGAGTTCCGCGACGAAGCCGGTGGCCAGGTCGGCCAGGTCCGGGTCGCGGCCGGACCCGAGGACGTCCGCCGCGGACAGCGGCCCGGTGCCAGCCGGCCGGGCCAGCCCGCGCGCGGTGAGCTGCCGGGCCAGCCCCAGCCCGCTCACCGCGTCCTCCAGCGGGACCCGCTGGCCCAGGCCCAGGCCGACGTCGGCGATGGCCCGCAGGTTGTAGCCGATCTCACCGGCCGCGCCCGCCGCGCCATTGATCACCCGGCCGCCGGCCACGATCGCGGCGGCCAGCCCGGTGCCCAGGTTGAGGTACACACCAGGGTCGCAGCCGCGCAGCGCGCCCCACCGGTACTCGGCGGCCGCGGCCGCCTTGACGTCGGTAGCCATCCGGACCGCCGCAGTGGGGAAGGCAGCGCGCAGCTCGCGGCCCAGGGCCAGCGATTCCCAGCCGTCGATGGCCGGGGCCAGCAGCACCCGGTCCTCGGCCGGGATGCCGAACGTGGCCACGCCGACCGCGGCCAGCTCGCGGCCCGGGGCGGCGGTGGCCAGCAGCTCACGGGTGGTGCGCACGCCGCGCTCGAAGATGGCCCGGGCCCCGTCCGGCCCGGTGCGGGAGCCGCCGCCGGGGCGCCGCGGCGGTGCAGGCAGGCCTTCGCCGCCGCGGGCAGCGACCCGGCCGGAGGCCAGCCGGTTCCCCGCCAGGTCGCAGACCGCAACGGCGATCTTGCTGCCGCCGAAGTCGATTCCGGCTACGACCGGTGGATTTGTCACCATGCCACCCAGGGGTTCGGTGTAGGCCTCAACCAAGGGGTTCTGCGAGTATTTGGTGTGGTTTGCGCCAAAAGTAGTTAGGACAGTATCCTAACTAATTGCCCAGCAACAGTCCCGTAGCCGAACTGTGATCCATGATCAGGACAGCTCGAGGAGCATTCGGTTGGACATGATCTCGTTCGGCTCGGTATTCCTGGAGCTCGTCTTCGGCCACCTGGCTGAGCTGCCCGGGCCCGGCGAGGAAGTGTTCACCGACGAGTTCGGCGTGTCCTGCGGCGGCGCGGTCACCTGCGCCAGCGCGGCCGCCGAAGCGGGTGCCCAGGCTGGGCTGTGCACGCTGCTCGGCAACGACATCGGCTCCCGGGTGGTGCTGACGCACTGCGCCCGGGCCGGGGTGGAGCTGTCCCCGTCCGCGCTGCTGCCCCGGCGCTGCGCCGGGATCACGATCGTGCTCAACTTCGCCAGCGACCGCGGCTTCGTCACCCATCTGCCGCCCCGGTCCCCGGGCGAGCAGCCGGAACTGGAGCGCTGGCACGAGGTGCTGCGCCGGGAGCGGCCGCGGTGGTGCTACCTGCACCCCGGGCCCGGCATCGCCGGCTTCATCCGGGATGCCCAGGCGCTGGGGGCCAAGGTGATGCTGGACATGTCGCTGGGCGACGAGCGGAACGTCCGGGACCCGATCCTGGAGTGCATCGCACTGGCCGACGTGTTCGTGCCCAACGAGGACGAGCTGATCCGGCTGACCGGCGCGGGCAGCTTCGAGTCGGCCGTCGGCGCCGCGCTGGCCTGGCGTACCCCGCTGGTGGTCAAACGGGGTGCGGCCGGCGCGGTGGTGGCCGGGCCGGACGGGACGGCCGAGGTACGGGAGGGCGTTCAGCAGGTGCGGGTCCGGGACCGGACCGGGGCCGGTGACGCGTTCGCGGGCGCGCTGATCGGCGAGCTGCTGCGCGGGGTTCCGCTGGCCCGGGCCGTGGTCGCGGCGAACGCGGCCGGCTCGGCGGCGGTGGCCCGGCTCGGCGGGGTCGGTGAGGTCGACGTGGCCGGCATCAGCACGGCCGGCCCGGCAGGGATGCTCGACGACGTGCTGGCCGTGGCGGCCAGCATCCAGGCGGCCATGGCGGCCCAGGAAGGGAAACCGGCGATGGGATCTGAGAGATGAAGCTGACCATCCTGGGCGGTGGCGGGGTCCGGATGCCCGCGTTCGTGCGTGCGGTGCTGGCTGGCCGGCCCGGCACGTTCAGCGAGATCTGCCTGTTCGAGCCCGACCCGGGCCGCCGGGACACCATCTGCCGGCTGGCCGCCGAGATCGCCACCGCCCTCGGCCATCCCGATGTGATCCGGGTCAGCGGCGATGCGGCCGACGCGTTCACCGGCGCGGACTACGTGTTCTCCGCGATCCGGGTCGGCGGGGACCGTGGCCGGGTCATCGACGAGGAGGTGGCGCTGCGCCGCGGCCTGGTCGGCCAGGAGACCACCGGGCCGGGCGGCTGCGCCATGGCGCTGCGCACTATCCCGGTCGTGCTGTCCTACTGCGAGCTGCTGGCCCGGGTGTCGCCGGGCGCGGTGCTGATCAACTTCACCAACCCGGCGGGCCTGATCACCCAGGCCATCTCCACCCAGGGCCGGGTGCGGGTGGCCGGGGTGTGCGACACCCCCGGTGGCACGGTGCAGCACCTGGCCGCGTTCCTCGGGGCCGGGGACTGCGGGGTGGCCGGCGCGTACGCCGGGCTGAACCATCTCGGCTGGGTGTGCTCGCTGCGCGACGGCGGCCGGGAGCGGATCGGCGAGCTGCTGGACCGGTTCGAGGAGCTGCAGCGGGCCGACCACCGGTTCGCGGCCTTCGACCCCGATCTGGTCCGCCGGGTGGGTGCGATCCCGACCGAGTACGTCTACTACTTCTACGACCCGGCCCGGTACGTGGCGGATATCCGCCGGGCCGGGACCACTCGCGGCCAGGACGTGCTCCGGCTCAACGAGGAGCTGATGGCCGGCCTGGCCAAGGCGTTCGCCGACGGCGGGGTGCAGGACGCCTGGACGGTGTACGACACCCTGCTCGGGGTGCGCCGGGACACCTACATGCGGGCCGACATGCAGGGCGACAACGGGCAGGGCGCGGCGCGCGCCCGCCGGTCGGCCCAGCCGCCGGCCGAGATCGGCACGGCGCGGATCGGTGGGTACGAGGGGCTGGCGCTGCGCGTGATCGACGGGCTGGCGGGCCGGGCCACCGGCGAGGTGATCGTCAACACGCAGGCCGGGGCCAGTCTCGGCCTGGACCCGGCCGATATCGTCGAGGTGCCGGCCCGGGTCGATCCCAGGGGGCTAACCCCGCTGCCGCTGCCCGAGCTGCCCCGGTCCGCCCTGGGCCTCATCATGCAGGTAAAGGAGTACGAGCGGGGCATCGTGCAGGCGGCGATGACCGGCGACGCCGGGCTGGCTGCGGTGGCGCTGGCCGAGCACCCGCTGGTGCCCGGGATCACCGCGGCCAGGGAGCTGATCGCGGAGTACCGGGACCAGCACGGCGCGCACCTGGCCTACCTGACATGACCGCCGGCCGACACCGGCTGGTGCCGGATGATGAGGACTTAGCCAGGACGAGCGGGCTCGCGCCCGAGGAGGTGAGCGTGACGACGACGGCCAGCCCAGCCGCGGTCGCCCTGGTGCCGCCGGGGGGGCAGGCCGCGCGCCCGCAGCTCATCCGGGAGCTCAACGAGCAGCTGCTGCTCGGCAAGATCCGCCAGTTCGGCCCGTGCTCACGCGCCGAGCTGGCCCGGCTGTCCGGGCTGTCCAAGCCCACCGTGTCGCTGGCCATGTCGAACGTAGAGCGCTCCGGCCTGATCCAGGCGGCCGGCCACCGCACCGGGGTGCCCGGCCGCAGCGCCCGGCTGTACGAGGTCCGGCCCGACGCGGGATTCGTGCTGGGCCTGGATATCGGGCAGCAGTACCTGCGCGGCGCGCTGGCCGACCTGAGCGGCGAGGTCCGGGCCCGGCGGTCGGAGCGCAGCCGCGCGTCCAGCGTGAGCAGCCGGATCGCCGAGCTGGTCGGGCTGTCCGACGGGCTGTGCGCGGAGGCCAGCGTGGCCCGGGCCGCGATCACCCAGACCGTGATCGGCAGTCCCGGTGTGTACAACCCACGGCTGGGCAAGCTGACCATCACCGGCGGGCTGTCCGGCTGGGGCAAGACCGAGGTGCTGGGCGGCCTGCGCGACGCGTTCGGGCCGCACCTGGTGGTGGAGAACGACGCGGACGCGGCCGCCCTGGCCGAGCGGTCGCTGGGGCACGGCCGCGGCGTGGACAGCTTCGCGTTCGTCACCGTCGGCACCGGTATCGGCATGGGCCTGGTGCTGAACGGCCGGCTGCACCGTGGCTTCCACGGGGTGGCCGGCGAAATCGCCTATCTGCCCATCTCCGAGGGCACCGGCACGGACGAGGGAGACGCGCGGCGGCGCGGCGTGCTGGAGGCAGCCGGGTCCGCGGCCGGCGTGGTCCGGGCCGCCCGCCGGGCCGGCCTGCGCGGCCCGGTGTCCGCCCGCCGGGTGTTCGCCGCCGCGGCGGCCGGTGACGCCCGGGCCGCGGCCGTGGTCGCGGACGAGGCCCGGCTGGTGGCCAAGGCGATCTGCGCCGTGGTCATGGTCGTCGATCCCCAGCTGGTAGTGCTCGGTGGCGGGATCGGCCAGGCCCCGGGCTTCGCCGACGCGGTGCACACCGAGCTGCGCGGGATGGCGCCGGTGGTGCCGGAGATCCGGGTCAGCGCGCGCGGCATCGACGCCGTGGTGGACGGCTGCATGGCGGCCGGCACCGACCTGGCCTGGCAGCGGCTGCTGGCCGCCCTGCCCGGGTCGGTGCCGGACGGGTCCGGCCCGGACGGCCCGGGCCCCGGCGGCCCGGGCCCGGACGGGGCCGCCGCGGCCGGGGCGGATGGCTGAGGACAGCCGGCGCTACGCGGGCATCGCGTGGACCGCGGCCGGGTTCGAGGTGGCCGTGCTGGACGCGGCCGGCCGCCCGGTCCGGGCACTGGCCCGGTTCGGCCCGGGCCAGGCCGCCGGGCTGACCCAGTACCTGTCCGGCCTGGCGCCCGGCCCCGGCCAGCCCGTGATGGCCGTGCTGGACAGCACCAACGGCATGCTGGACGGAGCCCTGGTGGCGGCCGGGCTGCCGGTCTACCGGGCCGACCCGTGGCAGCTGCCCGGGCGCCCGCTGCTCGGCTCGGTGCCGGCCCGCGTGCTGGCCGAAGCGGGCCGCCAGGACCCGGCCGCGCTGCGCAGGCTGACCGCCCGGGGCGGCATCCTGGCCGGCCGCGGCGCCGAGCAGCGGGCCGGGCTTGTCCGGAGCCAGGCCCAGGCCACCGCGCTGGCCGGGGCCGGGCGGCTGGCCCGGCACGGCTGCCGCGAGGTAGCCGAGGTCGCGCTCACGTTCGACGATGGGCCGAACCCGCCCTACACCGGGCAGATCCTCGCCATCCTGGACCGGTACCAGGTGCCGGCCACGTTCTTCTGCGTCGGGCTGCCCGCCAGCGCGCACGCCGCGGACGTGGCCCGGATGGCCGCGGACGGGCATGGCCTGGGCACCCACACCTGGTCCCACCCGTTCCTGCCCGACCTGTCCGAGACCCAGCTGGCCGAGCAGCTCGACCGGACCGACGAGGTCATCGCCCGGGCGGCCGGCCAGCGGCCCGCGCTGTTCCGGCCGCCCTACGGGTCGCGCAGCCCGGATGTGCTGCGCTGGCTGGGCGGGCGGCCCGCCCCAGTCGTGCTGTGGGACGTGGACCCGTCCGACTGGGCGCGGCCCGGCGCCGCAGTGATCGCGGGCCGGGTGCTGCTCCGGGCCCGGCCGGGCACGATCATCCTGATGCACGACGGTGGCGGCGACCGGTCCCAGACCGTGGCCGCGCTGCCGCTGGTCATCGAAGGGCTGCTGGACCGGGGCTTCCGGTTTACCCGGGCCGCCGACCTGCTGGCCGCGGCCGCACCCCCGGCCCGCCTCCCGGCCGCCCCCTTACCTTCTTGGGTGTGCCCGGGCAAGTAGGGTGCGGGCTCGGGAGGTCCGGCCCGGCCGGCATGGCTCATTGCCTCCTGCAGAACGGTAGCGCGGGCCTCTGGGGTGTCGCAGAGCTACTCCCCGATGCTTCCTCTGTCAGCCGTACAGCTAGATTCCATGCGGGAAGTACTCAGGAAACAGGTAGGCGGCCAGGGCAATACCGGTGCCCGCTGCCGGGGCGTTGCCGAAAAGCGAGCATTCATTGCTGACCGCGACGATGGTCGCGTCCTTAGCCGGCAGGTAGATGGCGATGGACCCGTAGCCGAAGATGGTGCCGGTGTGGCCGAGGAAACCGTTGAAGCTCCCGATTCCCAGCCCATAGCGGGCAGTGACCGTGGGGCTTTGCGACAGCACCTTGGTCTTGAGCCGGAGGGCCTGCGTCGCCGGGGTCAGCAGCGTGCCGGTGGCCAGCGCCTTTACCCATGCCTTGAGGTCATAGAGGGTGGAGATCATGGCGCCCGCCCCGCCGGCCACGGCCGGGTTGCTGGCGGTGTAGTCCTGGATCGAGCCGGCCTCGATGACGTAGCCCCGGCTGAAGGGAGCAGGCATGGCCGGCGTGGTGGGGTAGCTGGTGTGGTCCAGGCCGAGCGGCCGGGTGATCTTGCCCGCGATCAGCTGGCTCAGCGGCTGGCCGCTGACTTTCTCGGCGATGGCGCCGAGAAGATAGTAGTTGCTGTCGTCGTAGGCGATGGAGGTACCGGGCGCGAACAGCGGCTTGTTCCGCTGGACGATCGCCACGAGCTGGCTCAGCGAGAACGGGAGCAGCGGATTAGCGACGTAGGCCGCGACGAAGGCGGGATCGGCGGTGTAGTCGTAAACACCCGATGTCATGCCCAGCAGCTGGTCAATGGTGATCTGGCCGCCGTAGGGGATCCCCGGTATGTACCGGTCGAGGTGATCGCTGAGGCTGATCCGCTTTTCGTCCACCAGCTGCAAAATGGCAGTGGCAGTGAAGGTCTTGGTGTTGCTGGCGATCCGGAAATGATCACTCAGTTGCAGCGGCGCGGACGTGGCTGTGTCGCTTATCCCCAGGGCCTGGACGTAGCTGCCCCGGCCCGGAACCCAGACACCGACGACGAGGCCGGGCAGGTTGGCGGCTGCGAATCCGCTGGCCACGATCGCCTGGATCACCCTGGCGGTAGCCGGGCTGAAGGCCCCATCGGGCTGCTGCGTGTCAGCTCCCTGGCTGGCCGAGGCCGCGGCGGAGTCGAGCACCACAGCACCAAGGCCAGCGATGGCGGCCCCTCCGATAAGCCGCCGCCGGCTGATCGGCGACGCAGTTCGTGACACATCAAGACCATGAGCGGAATTGCCCTTTGAAAGGCCATCGGCTGGTTCATGACACTCGGCTGAGTTAACCATCAAGTCCCCCGACAACAGCTGAGATAACGTAACCGCCGCGGGTAGGCCGGCCGAATCTGTGCGATTACTAGCCATTAGGTTAGTGCCACTGGACAGAAATGTCCAGACAGCAGACGCAACGGGACTCTAGTGGCTGGTGAGGATGACGATGGTAGACACGCACATGACTGGTCATGGTGCCGCACATGCCTGTTCGTATCAGGCAAATTAGCCGCTATACACCGCTTTGAAATAGTTAGGCGGCCAACGGGAAGTTCGCCGTGCTATCGGGCCTGGCCGCTGGCCTGGCTCTCGCCGTCAGGCCCGCGGGCAGGCAGGGGTCTTCAGCGCTCAAATGTGGGTCCCGGAGGTCGTTTCCGCGAAGCGGGCTGAAGCGATCTGGGGGTATGTTGTACTCCGCTCACCTCATCAGCTCACGCCCTTGGAGTGATGTTCGCCAGCCGTCCGTTGCTTTCTATCAACTGACGCGGGCCGTTGATCCGCCCTCGATTTCCTGCGGTAAATTCAGACGAGCCGCACGTTACCGCTGGTCGCTGCTAGGAGAATTATGATGGGCAATTTCCCCGACAGGAGCAGGTCAGCCGGCAGGCCTGGGGCCGTCAATCCCGTTCGCGGTCTCCATGCGTCACCGGCTAAGCGGTTGCTGAGCCGACGGCAGCTGATCGGGGGGGGGGGCTGCCGCCGCTGGCCTGGGCGCCGTCGTCCTTGATCCCATCCCGGCCTCGGCCAGGCCGGCAGCTGACGGGCAGCAAGCAGCGCCCGAGGGGTCCTTCAGCCCGGTAACCGCCAGGATCCTTCAGGCGATCATCGCTGGGGCGTACGGAGCTGCTAACCTCCCTGGTCTCAACGTGGGCGTCTGGGTTCCCGGCCGGGGCAGCTACATCCAGGCCCTGGGTGTCAGTGACCTGGCTACAGCCGCGCCGCTGCAGCTAGACGATCGATTCCGCATCGCCAGCATTACCAAGACCTTCACCGCCACCGCCATTCTCCAGCTCGTGGATCAGCAGCAAATCAGCCTCGACGACCGGCTCGCACGGTACATAACCGGCATTCCCTACGGCGATCAGATCACCATTGGCCAGCTCCTCGCCATGACATCGGGCATCTACGAGTTCCTCGATGACTCCGCTTTGGTCACAGCCTACGTCGATAACCCACTGCTGCCATTCTCGCTGAGCCAGCTCGTAGCGATCATCCAGCAGAACAAGCCTCTCTTCCGGCCGGGCACCGACATCGCCTACGACGACAGCGGCTACTACCTACTCGGCGCCATCGCGGAGAAAGTCAGCGGCCTGCCGCTGCCGCAGCTGATCGCCGAGAAGATAGCCCACCCGCTCGGCCTGAGCGAGACCAGCTACCCGGCCACCCCGGCCATGCCTGCCCCCTTCAGCCGGGGCTACCTGGTCGAGGCCGCCTCATTCCGCGACGTCACCGACAGCAACCCTGACGTGCCCGCCGGGGCGGGCGCCATGATCTCCTCCCTTCTTGACCTCAAGGCGTGGGTGAAGGCGCTGGCCACCGGCACGCTGCTGACCCCGGCCACCCAGGCGCGCCGGCTGCAGGCCAAGGTGCTGACCCGGACCCCCCAGCTCACCATCCGCTATGGGCTCGGGATCGCCAGCTTCAACGGTTTCCTCGGTCACGACGGCTCCATCTTCGGTTACGGGTCCACTGCCCTCTACCTGCCGGCCAAGGACGCCACCATCGTGGCGGTCGGCAATGCGGGCGGGATTGCCGGTAACGCCGCGCCGCTGTACCTCGTCCTCGCCCTAGCCGCCTACCTGTTCCCCGGGCAGTTTCCCAACGGCATCTGACCTGCCGGATTCTCAGTGGACATCTTCGCCGGGCAGTGAACGCTGCATGACCGGCACCGGCAGCGCGTCCCGCTGTCAGCACACCCGTCAGCAAAGAGGCCCTTTCCATGATTGGAAGGGCCTCTGACGTGTGAGCCACCGTCCACGGGTTCACTCGTGCCCCGGTTGCCGGGCTCCTCGTTCCGGTCACGTCCCAGCTCGTCCAGGGTTAGCCAACTTAGAGTGCTACCGCGCCGACTCACCGCGCGTACGGCAATTACAGCAAGGGCCGGGCCAATGGCCCGGCCCTTCCCGCTACAGCGCCTGAGCTTGCCGTTTAACCTGGACGTTCGCGGCGGGCCTTGAGTGTGAGGTCCCTCTTCGCCGTCTTGCCCACGTCGTGGCGGGTAGCAGGCCGGCGGGGCAGGAGCCGCGTGGATGCTCCGGAATCCGCGGCGGACCCGGGCGGGGGTCAGCCGGCCGGGTGGGGCGGGCCGTTCCCAGGGGCAGGCGCAGGTCAATGGCCGTGCTGGACAGCACCAACGGCATGCTGGACGGAGCCCTGGTGGCGGCCGGGCTGCCGGTCTGCCGGCCCGGCCCGTGGCAGCTGCCCCGGCGCCCGCAGCGGAATCAAACGTGGTCCGCAGCCGTTCGCGGTCGCTGCTCATCTGGGTCCTGATGGCCGGCGCGAGCCTGGTCGCCGCGGCGGGCGGCCTCGTCACCGCGGCGGACCGCGGCCCGGGTGCGGTACACCTCCACCCCGATGGGGATCAGCGACAGCACCACGAGCACGGCGATGGCGGGCAGCAGGTAGGTGTCGATGCTGGGGATCGCCGAGCCGAGCGTATAGCCGGCCAGCGTGACGCCGGCCGACCACACCAGCCCGCCCGCGACCTGCCACCCGGTGAACGTCCAGGCCGGCACGTCCAGCGCCCCGGCCAGCGGGTTGAGCACGGTGCGGACCACGGGGATGAACCGGGCCAGCACGATGGCCTTGCCCTGGCCGTAACGGTCCAGCAGCCGCGCGGCCCGCTGCGCGCCGGTGCGCAGATAGGGATTGCGGGTGCGCTGCAGCAGCGGGCGGCCCCCCGCCCGGCCGAGGTAGAACCCGGTCTGCGCGCCGAGCAGCGCGCCGCCCGCGGCGGCCAGGATGACCAGGGGCAGGGACAGCTGAACGGCGTGCGAGGCGGTGCCGGTGCACAGCAGGCCGGCCGTGAACAGCAGCGAGTCGCCCGGCAGGAAGAACCCGATGAGCAGCCCGGTCTCGGCGAACATGACCAGGAACACGCCGAGCGCGCCGAGGCTGGCCAGCAGGGAGGTGGAACTGAGCGGGTTGAGCGCAGCCACCATGGGCGCGTACCCGGTCGGCATCACCGGTACCTCCTTCGTGACGGCCCGGGATGGCCAGGCCAGGTGCCCCGGTTCGCTACCCGGGCCAGCCCGGGGCGAACGGATGGTGGCCCGTTTCATACCTGATGCAGAGGTTGGCCTGGCCGCCGGCCGGTCCTCCGCGATTACCGGCCGGGCATTCTGGAAACGGTTTCCGGCACGGGGAGGCGTGATGGCGCACGGGAGTGTCACCGGCAGTACGGCCAGGTCGAAGGGGCTGGTCCTCACGGCGATGATCTTCGCCGTGTCGATGACCTTCATCGACCAGACCATCGTGTCCATCGCCGTGCCGCAGATCCAGAAGGAACTGGGCCTGTCCAGCACCGGCGTGCAGTGGGTGGTCAACGCCTACCTGCTGTCGCTGGCGGCGCTGTTCGCGTTCGGCGGGCGGCTGGCCGACACGGTCGGGCACCGGAAGATGGTCACCATCGGCGTGATCGTCTTCGCTGGGGCATCTATCATGTGCGGGCTCACCCCCAGGGGCAGCCTGGCGGAGGCGTGGATCGTTACGTTCCGGGTCGTCCAGGGCGCGGGCGGGGCCATCATGTTCCCGGCCGCGCTGGCCATCGTGGTGCAGACGTTCCCGCTCGGCGAGCGGGGCCGGGCCCTGGCCGCGTTCTTCGGCATCGCGGGCGGGCTGACCGCGGTCGGGCCGTTGCTGGGCGGTTTCCTGACCGAGTGGACGTGGCGGGCCATCTTCTGGGTCAACGTGCCGGTGGCGATCATCGCGCTGGTGCTCATCGCCTGGTCGCGGCCGGTGACCGAGCACCAGCCGGCCCGGATGGACTACCGCGGGCTGGCCCTGATCGCCGCGGGAGTGGCGCTCAGCGTGCTGGGTTTCCAGCAGTCCCAGGTCTGGGGCTGGGGCAACCCGGCCACCGGGCTGTGCATCGCGGCCGGCCTGGCGCTGCTGGTGGTGTTCTACTTCGTGGAAAAGCGCACCGCGTCGCCGCTGATGCAGGTCAGCATCTTCCGCATCCGCGCGTTCACGGTGGAGAACATCGTGCTCGGCGTGGCCATGCTGGCGTTCATCCCGGTGTTCTTCTTCGCCAGCGTGTACGCGCAGGTCGCGCTCGGCAAGCCGGCCCAGCAGGCGGGCATCTACCTGCTGTATTTCTTCATCGGGTTCGTCATCGCGGCGCAGATCGGCGGGCGGATGCTGGACCGGGCCGGGGCCAAGCGGCCGGTCACGGCGGGCTGCGTGCTGGCCGCGGTCGGGTTCTGGCTGTGGGCCGGGAAGGCCACCGACCTCAGCTTCAGCGCCCAGCAGTGGTACGTCGTCGTGGCCGGGTCCGGCATGGGCTTCATGCTCGGCCCGGCCAGCACGGACGCGGTCAACCGGGCGTCCCGGCTGTCCTACGGTGAGGCGACCGGGATCACCCAGACCGTCCGCAACTACGCGGCCAGCCTGGGCCTGGCCATCCTGGGCACGCTGCTCGTCTCGCAGTTCCGCTCGCACGTCACGACGTCGCTGCGGGCCCTGGGCGTGCCGCCTGCCCGGGCCGCGGCCGAGGCGCAGCAGATCGCCCAGTTCCAGCACAGCGCCACCAGTACCGGGTCGATCCCGCATTTCATCCGGCTTGACTTCGCGGATGCCACCCAGGCCGTGTTCTACGCCATGGCCATCTTCATGGCCGTGGCCGCCGTCGTGGCGCTGGCCGGCTTGCGCTGGGGCGTGCAGGAGGCCACCGGCGGCCAGGCCGGCCCGGGCGCGCAGTCCGAGGCCGGGGCGGCCGGGGACACGGCGCCGGCCGCCCGCCCGGCCGCGCGCCCGGAGGCCTGAGCCGGCTGCGTGGGCCAAGTCACCTGGCGCCCGGCATGGACCGATGGGCGCCGGCGTGCCAGACTTCCGGGGTCGGTTGTTGAGCCAGCCGCCCTTTCCGGGCTGACTCTTGCTGTGCTGCTGGGGGCGCGGCCGATTGACTTCCGGAGGTGAGCGTTGACCATGACAGACGAGGAGCGCCTGGCCTTTCCCGCGATGCGGACCGCTGGCGTTCAGTCCTGCTGGATGTGCGGAACCCGGCTGCCGGCCAGCAGCATGGTGGCCGATGGTGGCAGTGCGTGCGCCGACGTCCGGTGGTACTGCCAGGACACCCGGGGATGCACGGAGCGGTGGACGGCACGCCGGGCCCTGGCCGCCCAAGGCGGCGACGGGTCCGGGCTGCTGGACCCCCGGGAGCGGCAGTTCGGCGGGCCGCCGACCGGCCCGTCGCCGGTCTGGCGACCGGCGGCCCGGGCGGCCCGCGGGTTCGGCCCGCCCTGAACCTGAGTTCGCTCCGGGCCTGCTACCAGGTCTCGTAGCTGACGTTGCCGCCGGCCGCTGGCGTGAGCCGGATCAGCTTCCGGTGGTAGATCAGGCCGTTGACGGCTGCGCTGCTGGGGCCGGTGTCGAGCATCAGGTAGCGGCCGGATGGGTCTGAGCTGAAGAACTGGAACGAGAACCCATTGCCGGTGACCACCCGGTACAGCAGGCGCGCCGGCCGGCCGGTGGCGGCGGAGATTCTGACCACCGAGACCGAGGTCGGCCCCTGGCCCGGGCTGTTCACCAGCACCACGTTCACGCTCGCGCCGGTGGGGCTGACGATGGCGCCGTCGAGGTAGCTGGACGGCAGCCGGGCCAGCGCGGCCTGCCGGGCCACGAGCTGGCTGCTGCCCTGCTGCCCGCCCTGGGCCGCGGGACGCAGCGCCCGTATCTCCTGGCCGTTGCCGGTGGGCGTGCACCGGCCCCGGATACACCGTGGGTAGGCGATGTACATCAGTTCGCGGCCGTCCGCGGTCAGCGAGAGGCTGCCGGGCGTGTAGGACATCTTCCCGGGTACGGCCGGGCGGCCCGGCCAGACGGCGCGGGCCCCGGTCCGGGTGCTGATCACGATGATGCTGGGCGTGAGCGGCGAGTCCTGGGCCGCCGTCACGGGCTGCGCGGTGACCGCGATTTCCGTGCCATTGGCCGCGGCGGCCAGCCCGCTCGCATTGAGCCCGTTCAGCGCACCGCCCCGGACCAGGATGTAGCCGCGGGGCCGGCCTGCCCCGGAGAGGCGGAACGAGTAGATCCGGGATCCGGTGAGCACCAGGCGGCGGCCGTTGCGGACCACCCGCTGGCAGACCATGAAGAACGTCTGGTGACTGGCCGCCGCGATCTGCCCGCTGGCGGGCTGGGCCTGCCCCCACGGGCAGCGCACGGCGGCGGTGACCGCGCCGGTCGCGGTGGCCCGCACCACTGTCCGGGCCGGCGGGGCGGGGGTGAACGCCTGCTGCACGTAGTACCGGGGGGCGCCGGCCGGCGGCCGGGGACCGCTGGCCGGACCAGGGATCCCGGTCCGGGAGGCCACGGCGATGCCTGCCCCGGCGAGAAGCACCGCGGCCGCGGCGGCGAAGACGTATCCGGTCATCCGGCGCCGGGCGGCCCGGCGGCGTACCGCGGCGGCGCTGATCCGGTGCGGCGGCTGGCCGGCCGCTGCTTCCAGGAGATCACGCAACTCCCGTGTGCTCACCGGGCCTCCTGCTCCAGCAACTCGGCCAGCCGTGGATCTTCGCGCAGCCTGGCCAGCGCCCGCGACATCGTGCTCTTGACGGTCCCGGGGGCGCAGTCCAGCACCTGGGCCACCTGGGCCTCGGACAGGTCGTCGAACACCCGGAGCACGAGCACGGCCCGCTGGCGGCTGGTCAGCGAGGCCAGCGCGGTACGCACCGCGATGCGGACGGCCAGGTCCGCGGCCACGTCGCCCGGGGCAGCGCTGTCCGGCACGGTGCCGGACGCGCGCTCCCCGCGCCACCGCCGGCGGCTCCAGGTCGCCCACGTGTTCACCATCACCCGGCGGACGTAGATCTCCGGGTCGTCGCGGCGCCTGATCCGCCCCCAGCGCGGCCACGACCGGGCCAGCGCCGTCTGGACCAGGTCCTCGGCCAGCGCCCAGTCGCCGGTGAGCAGCCACGCCGACCGCTGCAGCGCGCGCTCCCGCACCTCGACGAACTGCGCGAACTCCTCGGCCTCGGCGTCCACCGCACCTCCGCTCAGTGCACCGCGTCGGTTACTAGGACTACCTGGGCCCCGGCAAAGGTTCACACCTATTGACTTGTCGGGCCGGCCAGCGGGCCGGCCTGGTCAGCGGTGCGGCGCCAGGCTGCCTAACGCCAGCATGGCGGCCAGTGTGTCCCGCACGTTCCTGCCGTCCGGCGGGCTGGCCACCAGCCGGGCCCGGTCGGCTGGGTCACGTTCGAAAACGTGCAGCCGGCCGTCCCGGCGGGCCAGGACGAGGTCGGTGCTGGCCCCGGCGATCTCGGCCGATCCCTGCGCGGTGTAGTGCGTCACGGTGACCAGCGCGGAGCGCTCGGCGGTACCCAGGACCTGGTCAGCGTCGGCGGCTGGGCCGCCGTCGGCCCGTTGTCCCCGGGGCAGGATGGCGCCGAGCATCCGCAGCGCCTCGTCCAGGGTGTACAGGCCGAGTTCGTGCACACCGAGCGTGTCGATGCGGACCACCAGGCAGATCCGCTCCGGCTGCGGGAGCAGCAGGATGCGCCACGGTTCACCGGGCTTGGCCCCGGTGACCCGGGCGTCCAGGACCAGCCGGGCCCGCTGCTGGAACGCCACCGCGATGCCCAGGTCCCCACGGACCTGGACCTGGTCGCCGGGCGGCCCGGCCACCAGGAGCTGGCGGGCGGCGAGCGAGCGCACCGCCTCGGCCAGCACCTCGTCCGACGGCCGGGCCTCCAGGAAGTCGACGATCGCGTCGACCGCGGTCAGCTCGGCGATGGTGTACGCGCCGAGCAGCACCGGCCCGGTGTGCACCAGGTCCACCACGGACGCGACCAGCCCTTCGGGTACCGCGGCCTGGTCGGCTGGGCCCGGGCCGGGCGCACCGGGGCCCGCGCCGCTCATGAGGCCCCCGTTCCGGCCCACAGCGAGCTGGGCGGCCGTGCCTCGTCCCGCTCGCGCAAGATCGCGAGCGCGGCCCGGGACGGTGTCTCGGTGACCCATACGTCGGAGTTGCCGAACAGGCCCCGCCCGGCGCGCTCGGTCAGGGCGGCGCCCAGCTCGTTGGCCGGGTCCAGCTGGCCCGGCGGCTTGAACCGGGCGGCCAGGTCCACCGACACGGCTGTCACGTCGTCCTCCTCCTCGAGCCGGCGCAGCGTGGTGGCCAGCGACTCGGCCACCGGCCCGGACAGTGAGGTGGGCACGGCCACCGCCGGTGACAGGTACATCGGCCGGCGTTCCGTCATCCGGGACAGTCCCCACGGGCCGACATTGCTGCGGGTCACCCGGTAGACCACGTAGTCCATCAGGTGCCGGATATCGGTCAGGCTGGGCAGCTTGCGCTGGCCGAACGCGGCCGGGGTCTTCTCCAGCTGGACCCAGGTGCCCTGGGCCGTCCGGCCGTGCAGTTTCTCCCTGACCACCGGCCCGCGCATCCCGATGTCGGGATAGACCGTTTTATCGATGTCGTGGTGATGGCTGGAGATGCGCAGGTGGCTGACCTTGCTGAACCGCCACGCCTCGTACAGCTCGGGGTCGTCCACCAGCACGTGGCCACCACACAGCACGTCACGCAGTTGCGGGACCTGGAGGCCGTTCCGTTCCAGGTCGGAGATGATGGCGGCTTCCTCCGGGCTGAGCTGCGCCGCCGCGGCCAGCAGCCCCTTGCGGTAGGTGCCGGCCCGGGCGGTGATCTCGATCATCAGCCGGACCCTGTCCCGGACCCGCCTGGTCCGCTGGGCGGTCTGGCGCTTGAGTTCCTTTTTCCGGTGCCGCCGGTGCCGGGCGGGCGTGGCCTTCGGCTCATCCTGCACAGTCCCAGTAGAACACAGTGCTCACCTGCGGCAACATCCCGTCCCCGGCGGGCCGCACTGGGCCTGGACGCCCGGCCGGGCAGGCCGGTGACCGGCGATGCCGCGGCCCCCCGGCCACGCTCGGGCGTTCGGCGGGAAAGGAGGAATGAATGGCGCGGGCGCGGCACCGGTGCTGCGGGTTCTTTGCCGTTGCGCCGCGTGGGTTGTTGTCGGGATGCTGCAGGCGGGTTAGCCAGGCATGCTGGCAGGCATGGGCGAACCGCACCTGGACTCCGGCCGGCCGGGCCGCGGCCATGAGCACGAGCACCGGCACGGACCCGGGCCGGGCGGCCCGCCGGGGCTGGCCGGGCGGGCCCGGCACATGCTGCGGCCGCACTCGCACCAGGCCGCGGACCAGGTCGACGCCGAGCTGGAGGCCAGCGCGGCCGGGATGCGCGCGCTGTGGATCTCGCTGGCGGTGCTGGCCGGCACGGCGCTGCTGCAGGCCGGGGTAGTGGGGGTCTCCGGCTCGGTCGCGCTGCTGGGGGACACGCTGCACAACGCGGCCGACGCGCTCACCGCGGTGCCGCTGGGGATCGCGTTCGTGCTGAGCAGGCGGCCGCCGAGCCGCCGCTACACGTACGGCTACGGGCGGGCCGAGGACCTGGCCGGGGTGGCGGTAGTCCTGGTCATCGCGGCGTCCTCCGCGCTGGCCGGCTATGTGGCGGTGACCCGGCTGGCCCACCCCCAGCCGGTGTCCGGCCTGCTCGCGGTGGCCGGCGCGGCGCTGACCGGGTTCCTCGGCAACGAGGTGGTGGCCTGGTACCGGATCCGGACCGGGCGCCGCATCGGTTCGGCGGCGCTGGTCGCGGACGGCCTGCACGCCCGGGCCGACGGCTGCACGTCGCTGGCCGTGCTGCTGGCGGCGGGCGGCGTTGCGGCCGGCTGGGGCTGGGCCGATCCGGTGGCCGGCCTGCTGATCACGGTGGCCATCCTGGCTGTGCTGCGCGACGCGGCCCGGGAGATCGGCCGGCGGCTGATGGACGCGGTCGACCCGGCCCTGGTCGATCAGGCGGAACAGAGCCTGCTCGGCACGCCGGGTGTGCTCGGCATCGGCCAGGTCCGGCTCCGCTGGATCGGGCACACGCTACGGGCTGAATGCGAGGTCACGGTGGCCGCCGAGGCCAGCGCGGTGCAGGCCCACCAGGTCGCCGTGGACGCGGAGCATGGCCTGCGGCACGCGCTGCCGCGGCTGGCCGGCGCGCTGGTGCACGCCGACCCGCAGGCCGCCGGGGGCGCCGGCCATCACGCTGCGCTAGCCTCGCACCGATGATCAGATGCGTGACTCGGGGGAGATGGGTGCCTGGTGGCTGATGACCTGGCGGCGCTGGCCGCTGATGCCTACATCTACGGTTTTCCGCTCGTCTTCAACCTGCAGCAGGTCAGCCGGTTCACGCACGACGGCCTGGGAGCGCTCGCGGCCGCCCCGTTCAACCAGTTCAGCCACGCGCCGGGACTGGCTGGGCCGGGGGACCAGTTCGTGTCCATCAACAACGACACCATCTACTCCATCGCCCAGATCGACGTGAGCGGCGGCCCGGTCCTGCTGCAGGTGCCGGACGCGGCTGGGCGCTACTACGTGCTCCAGTTCGTGGACGCGTGGACCAACAACTTCGCCTACGTGGGCCGGCGGGCCACAGGTACCGGCGCCGGGTCGTTCCTGCTGACCCCGCCAGGATGGACGGGCGCCGCCCCGGACGTAACCGGGGTGATCGAGTTCCCGACCACGGTGGGCACGATCGTGGGCCGGTGGGCCTGTGACGGGCCGGCTGACCTGGGCCAGGTCCGGGCGCTGCAGGACAGGCTCACGCTCGAGCGCTACGGTGCCGCGGCACCGGGCACCGGCGTACCAGAGCCGGCCGGGGTCCCGGCCGGGCTGGACTTTTTCGAGCAGTTGCGCAGCTGGTGGCAGGCGTTCCCGCCGTCCGGGCCGGACCAGGACTACCAGCAGCGGTTCGCACCGCTCGGCCTGCTCGACCCGCAGTCCGGCTACGCGGCGGCCCCGGCGGCGCTGGCCCAGGCGCTGACCGCGGGCGAGGCCGCCGCCAAGCAGCGGATGGAAGCTACGCTGCGGGCTGGCGATCTGGCCCCGGTGGTCAACGGCTGGACGCTCACGTTCCACATGTTCGACTACAACCTCGACCACCTCGGCCCGGGCACGATCGATGACCCGGCCTGGAAGATGCCCGACCGCACCGCCAGCTACCTGGCCCGGGCGCTGGCCGCCCGGGCCGGCCTGTGGGGTAACCATGGCTACGAGGCGGCCTACCCGATGACGTACACCGACGCCGGCGGAGACCAGCTCGACGGGCGCAACCAGTACACGATCACGTTCCGCGAGGACCCACCGGTGGGCGCGTTCTGGTCTATCACCATGTATGACCTGCCCGACTACTACCTGGTCGGCAACCCGATCGGCCGGTACTCCATCGGCGACCGCACCCCCGGGCTGCGCCGCGGCGCCGACGGCTCGCTCACCATCGTGATCCAGCACGACCAGCCGGCCGACACGAGCAACTGGCTGCCCGCCCCGGCGGCGCCGTTCCGCCCCATCATGCGCCTGTACCAGCCGCAGCCCGCCATCCTGGACGGGACGTACCAGCTCCCGCCCATCGTCAGGGCTGCGCGCTGACCGGCCGCTACCCGTTGCTGAGGAACCCCGGCGCCGAGGCCGGCGTGGCCACGGCGCCGCGCAGGAACGAAATGAGCAGCGGGTTGACCACGCCGGGCAGCTCCAGCGGGAGGGCGTGGCTGCCGGGCAGCACGGCCAGCCTCGCGTCAGGCAGGGCGGCGGCGACCGCGGCGCTGTGCTCGAGGGTGACGACGTCCCGGTCTCCCTGCAGGACCAGGGTGGGCGCCGTCACCGTGCCGAACGTAGCCAGGTCGAGTTCGGGTTCGGACTCGATCATGGCCAGGGTCTTGTCGTACACGACCGGGAAGTGCCCCGGACCGTCCGGGGAAAACGGATCGTAGCCCTGGCGGAGGAAGTCCCTGGCCGCCGCACTGCGCAGCCACTGGTCCAGGTCACGGCCGGCGGCCCGGCCGGCGGAGTGGTAGTACTGGCCGATCAGCACCAGCCGGGCGGCCAGATCTGGCCGCCGCTGGGCCACCAGGAGCGCCACCACCGCCCCGTCGCTCCAGCCGGCCAGGTGAGCGGGCCGGTCACCCAGCACGGCCTCGAGGTAGGCGATCGTGTCGCCGGCCATGACGTCGTAGCTGAGCGGGCCAGCCACGTCCGGGGTGTGCGCATGCCCGCGCCGCTCTGGCACGTGGACCCGGAATCCCGCGCCGGCCAGCGCCGGAGCCTGCGCTGACCAGGCGGCCGCACCAGAGAACCCGCCGTGCAGCAAGACCACGGCCGGCCCCTGGCCGTGCACCTCGTGCCAGGTGGGCAGGCCCGCCACGTCCACGTAGCCGGCGGTGAAACCAGGGATGGTCGGCACGGCGCGCTCGGTCACGGCTCCTTGCTACCAGATGGCTGGGCAGGAGGATCCAGCGGCCCGGTTTAGCGGCGCGCTGGCCGGATGGCCGACGGTGGTGCGAGCGGTGCGGGTTGGATGGTGCCGTGGGCGACGGGATGGATGGTGCCGTGGGCGGCGCCACGGACGGCCGGCCGGGCGCGTCTCCCCGGTCGTGACGGCCAGGCCCCGGTGCGGCCTCAGCGGCCGCCCGATGGCCTGAAGCGCCTGGAGCGCCGCCGCCCGTACCGCACCGCCCGCAGGCCCAGGTGGGCCCCGGCCAGGGCAGCCAGGATGAGTGCGTACGGCACCCACACGGTGCCGTGGCGCAGGTTGGCGATGACGAACAGCGCGGCCATCGACCCGGCGAAGACGGCCAGGAAGCCGCTGAAATTGACCAGCGCGGTCAGCCACGGCGAGCTGTCGTAGCCGCGGCTGAGACCGTCCTGGCGTTTCTCCCATTCGCGGTCCCCGGCCGGGGAGCGGTGCCGTCGGCCGGGAAGAATGGGCGGAGCCATCCCGATGCGCCCCCTTCAGCGCTTATCCAGTGAGCTGCCCGGCAGCTACCCGCCAGCGCGCCCGGCATGCGCGGTGCCGGTGTCCGGCTGTGGGCCGGCCCGGCTGGCCAGCTCGGGCGGCGTTTGAAGCTCGGCGGGCGGGGAGGTAAAGCACGTAAGGCCCAGCGACCTGGGGGCGTGGTGGACGTGCGGCGTTATCTGCTCGTGCTGGATACAGACCTGCTGGCTCTGGATGACAACCTCGACCAGGAGCCGATCAACTACCTCGTTGACCGGCAGGCGGAAGAGCCGTGTGAGGTGGTGGTGCTGTCCCTGGTGGACACCGAGCAGACGAAGCTGTCTGCCCTGGAACTGGTGCTCGGTGCCGCCACCAGCCGCGCCGTGCAGGCACCGGCCAAGGCCCCGGTGACACCCCGGGCCGGCCATGACGTCAGCGCCGCCGCGGAGCATCGGATGAAGCTGACCGTACGGCAGCTGAGGGTCCTCGGCTGCCAGGCCAGCGGCCTGATCAGCGATGAGAACGTGGTGAAGGCGGTAGACGCGGAGACCCGCAGCCACGATTACCACGAAGTGATCTTGATGACCAGCAACCAGGACGGCAGCTGGCTGGCGCGCAGCCTGCACCTGGACCCGATCCATCATCTGCAGCGCCGCTGGGGGAAGAGACTGGCCGTCTTTACCGCCCGCTCCAGCACCAGCCCGGAGCAGTAAGCGCCGGGCGGCAGCTCAGCCGGAAAATCAGGTGGCCGCGGCGCACCCGCTGAGTAGGGTTGGGCGGTGCCCGAGCTGCAGCGGCTGAACGCCGGCCATGCCCCGGCCGTGCTGGCCTTCGAACTGGCCAACCGCGCCTACTTCGCCGCCTCGATCTCCGACCGGGGCGATGAGTTCTTCGATCAGTTCGCCGAGCGGTACAGCGCCCTGCTGGCTGACCAGGAGACGGGCAGCTGCGCCTATTACCTGCTCGTCGGCGAAGATGGCTCGGTACTCGGCCGGTTCAACCTGGTTGGCATGGCGGACGGCACGGCAGAGCTCGGCTACCGGGTCGCGGAGCACGCCGCCGGCCGCGGCGTGGCGACCGCGGCCGTCCGGGAACTGTGCCGGCTGGCGGCGGCGCAGCACGGGCTGCGCACGCTCCGGGCCAGGGTTACCCCCGACAATGCCGCGTCCCAGAAGGTGCTGGCCAAGGCCGGGTTCCGCCCGGCCGGCCCGGCCGATATCAACGGTAGGCCAGCCACCTGGTACGAGCGCGACCTGGCCGCCGGCTGCCCTGAGCCGCGAGGCCGGCCTGGGTTACAGGCCGGCCTGGGTTACAGGCGGGAGGTCAGCTCGGTCACGATGTCCGCCGCTGACTGTGTCTGCCTCGCGAGGGCCACGCCCTGCCCGGCCCACATCGAGAGCGCTTCGATCTCACCGGTCGTCCCGGCCATCGGCGGCGCTGGCTCGTAACGCACGATTGCCTCGCCGGAGGCGAAGTGCGCGATCACGTCGCCCTGCCCGGGCCGCTGGGCGAGCGGGGGGCGGCCTGCGGCCTCCCACATGTTGGCCGTTGAGTTGCGCAGCGCCCGGTGCGGAGAGTCGGGCCAGCCGACCGAGTACAGATTGGGGTACCTCTGGGCATCGGTCTCGGCCGCGGCGATCAGGCGGCGCCGGTAGTCCTCGTGGATCGGCATCTCCTCGGCGAGCAGGAACCGCGTGCCCAGCCACGCGGCCTGGGCGCCCAGGGCGAGCACCGCGGCGACTCCGCGGGCGTCACCAATCCCGCCGGCCGCGATCACCGGCACCGGCGCCACCGCGTCCACCACCGTGGGCACCAGCGGAAGGGTCGCGATGGTACCCCACACGTGCCCGCCGGCCTCCCAGCCCTGGGCGACGATCACGTCCACCCCGGACGCGACGGCACGCCGAGCCTCCTCGGCAGTGCCGACCGTGTGCAGGACAATGCCGCCGGCGTCGTGGACCTGCTTTATGTAGCCGGTGGGATCACCCATGAAAAACGAGACGATCCGCAAGCCGGCCTCAAGGGCCTGGTCAAGCCGACGGTGACGATCGTCGGTGAGAACGAGGTTGCCGCAAAACGGCCGCGCGGTCAGCGCCGCGGTCTGCCGGACCACGGCTCCGACGTCCCCGGACCACGTCAGCGTCAGCATGCCGAGGCCACCGGCGTTCGAAACCGCCGCGGCCAGCCGGGGAACCGCGACCATAGGCGCCAGGACTATCGGCTGCTCTATCCCGAGCAGCTCGCACACGGGCGTGGTCAACGGCCGTCAGCCCTTGGTTGCGGTGTCGTCATACGATGTCGGGGCCGATCCGGGGGAGCGGCGGTCCCAGCCGTGGAACTTGGAGTAGTCGTGGGCGTCCCAGGCTTGGCGCAGCCCCGGGGTGGCCAGGTCCCAGTCCGGGCGGATCTCCTTGGTTGCCTCGCGCAGGTCGTGCCACAGGTCGTAGAACGACGGGCGGCCCCAGAACCAGTAGCCGTTGTAGATGCGGTGGATGATCAGCCCGGGCTTGAGCACCAGGGTGTGCGGGATCATCGGGTTGTGCTCGGGGTCGGTGTACTCGGCGATGTCGAGGTCGCGCTGGACGGTCCGCCCTGGGTCGGACAGGAACGGCCACTGGGCGCCGACCGAGGCGCGGAACTCCTGCAGGACGTGGTGGTCGTCGGTGGCGATGGTGGCGACCTGGGTGTAGGCCACCGCGATCTTCGGGTAGTTCGCGGCCAGCTCCAGGTGCTGCTGGTGCTCTTTGGGGCAGTAGTTACCCCGGGCCAGGGTCAGGACCAGCGGATCGCGGCCCTGCAGCTCGCTGAGACTGCGGACGGTGCCGGTATGGTCCGGCAGCGCGTAATCGGGGAAGACGCCGCCGGGAACGATGTCAGGACGCATCAGGTGACTGCCTCTCACAGCTCACAGCTTTGAGTGCTCAGCTGCATGGTGCTTTTTGTCAGTTGCGTCACAGCATGCCTGTTTGTACCCAGAGGGACCAGGTTGACACCAGGGGGCACCGGAACTGACCCTGGGTTAGGTGAACAGCACGATGGATCGTGACGCCAGCACCCGGGCCCGGCTGGGGCAGCACTGGGCGGCCTCGGAGAGCGGGGACATCGACACCGAGCACGCGATCTACGCCGAGGATGCGATCCTGGACTACCCGCAGTCCGGGGAACGCTTCCGGGGCCGGGCAAAGATCAAGGCGCAGCGTGGCGGGCACCCGGCTGAACGCCACTTCAGAGTGCTGCGGATCCGGGGCGGCGGCGACCTGTGGGTGAGCGAGTGCGTGATCACCTATGACGGGGTGCCCACCTACTCGGTGAGTGTCATGGAACTCACCGGCGATCTGGTCACGCACGAGACCCAGTACTTTGCCGACCCATTCCCGGCGCCTGCGTCGCGGGCGGCGCTGGCTGAGCAGATCCCTGGCCACGAACGCTGAACCGTGCGCGGATCATGCCTGTCCTGCCCGGCCAGCCGTCTTGGCTGCCGCTGCCCGCCGGAGCGCGAGCTGCCGCCGTACGTGTGTCGTGCCCGGCGTCGCGTAGATCTCGGCCTTCCGTTCCGGCGCGCGGCGGCGTTCGGCTAGGTGCAGCAGGTCTACGCAGGCCAGCACGGCCAGCGACCCGGCTAGCCAGATCCCGAGGACAAGCAGCGGATGGCCCAGGTTGCCCTCGGGGAGGTAGACAACGTGGCGCGCGGCGGACACGACGGCGCCGTTGGGCAGCCATGGCGCCACCTGCCGGAAGCCATCGGGCAGGAACGCGAACGGTACCGTCCCGCCGGATACGGCGTTCCCGATGAAGATCAAGGCGAGCGCGGCCAGGCCGGTTCCGGGCAGCCCGGTGACCGCCTGGCAGGCGGTGACGAAGGCCACGAACGTAAACGAGCCGAGGAAGCCGATGCCGATTAGCGCGGCGCTCGCGCCGGTCAGGGCGCCGAAGATCGCGTCAAGCGCGAGCACGCTGCCGCATGCGGCCAGGAAGGCGAAGAGGACCGCAGCGGCGACCCGCCACCACACCCGGAACTGCCGGCCGAGCAGGAACAGGCCGATGCTCGCAATCACGCTCGGGATGAGCAGGCCGAGCTCGAAGACGAAGACGGACAGGCCAGCCCGGTCACTGGCCGGCAGCGGCGCGACGTCAAGGGGACGGGCCGGGCGGCGGAGCTTGGTCGCTGCGGCCGTGAGGGCCGCCGTGATGGCCTGCTGCTGGCTCAGTCCCGCCGCCCCCGCGGTCACGATCGTGATGGGGCCGGTCACGCCGGCGACCAGGCCCCCGGCCGCCGACTGTGAGCGGACGCTGCGGATCACGGCGGGCTTAGCTGGCGCGGCCACGACAGTGAAGCCGCCCGGTGCCGCATGGGCGAGCCCGGCAGTCAGCTCCTGAACGAGACCCGCCGGTGCGGCCACGGCGATCCGCACGCCATGCGGCGCAGGGGCATGATCGGCGTAGCCGAACGAGAGCGTCAGGACGAAGCTGACCACGGCCACCGCCACGGCGATCGCGAACAGCCGGCGGGGCGATGGCTGGGGGTGTGGTCGCGGCGTGTCCGGCATGGGGGATCCTTCCCGGGGGGCAGGCACCGCCCGGCAACTAATGACCAAGCGGTCATTAAGCAATGTATCATCCGGGCAGGCGCTAATGACCACTTGTATACTTAGCCGCATGCAGAGCCGGCCGGGCCGCCCGCCGCGCAGGCACCGGCGAGACCCGGAGGCATCGCGGGTGGCGATCCTCGAGGCGGCGCGCGAGGTGTTCGCCGAGCGCGGCTACGCGCGCGCGACCATCCGCGAGATCGCCCGCCGGGCCGGCGTCACGCACGGGCTGGTCATGCGGCACTTCGGTACCAAGGAGCAGCTTCTTGTCGAGGCGCTGCCTGGGCCGCGCGTGGCAGCGAGCGTCGTGCCCGGGGACCTGGGCACGCTCCCGGACCGCGTCGCGGCGGTATTCGTGGCGGAAACCGAGTCCGCGGGCGGCGAGCACGCGCTGGTCGCCCTTATCCGCAGCGCGGCATCGGGGGAGGCGGTGGCGATGCCGCTGTACGCGGCGATGGAGCGCGAGATCACCGCGGCCTTCCGCGACGTGCTCGGCCCCGGCACGGAGGCGTATGCCGACCTGCTCGGCTCGCTCCTCATCGGCGTGACGTTCGCCCGCCACGTCGCCCGCACCGGCGCACTGGCGGAGCTTACGCGAGAGGAACTCGTCGGCTACCTGGTGCCCGCGATCCGGGCGCTGCTCGCCCCGGCCATCGCCGCGGCGGAAGGCAGCCGGTAGCGCCGACTCCGGACCGGGCGGGGACCGGGACCTTGGGCTGGGTTACGGTGCTCCCGTAGCGTTGTCTCACTGGCCCTTTACCGCAGTGACACCGGGAGCAGACATGACGCAGACCCCGCCGTATCAGGTAACCGACCCCGCGACCGGCGAGGTGACCGAGACTTTCCCCTTCGCCACGGACGGGGAGGTGGCGGACGCGCTCGCCGCCGCGACCGAGGCGTTCGCGGCCTGGAAGCTGCGCCCGGTGGCCGAGCGCGCCGCGGTCGTGCAGCGGGTTGCCGAGCTGTTCACCGAGCGCGCCACCGACCTGGCCGCGCTGATCACCAAGGAGATGGGCAAACGGCCCGCGCAGGCTGTCGGCGAGGCCGAGTTCTGCACCGACATCTTCAACTACTACGCCGACAACGGCCCCGGGCTCATCGCCGACAAGCCACTGCCCGGCCATGACACCGCCCGCGTCGAGTACCGGCCCGTCGGCCCGGTGCTCGGCGTGATGCCGTGGAACTACCCGTACTACCAGGTGGCCAGGTTCGCCGCGCCCAACCTGATCGTCGGCAACACCGTCATACTCAAGCACGCAGAAAACTGCCCGACCTCGGCCCTGGCCATCGCACAGATCATGAACGACGCGGGCGTGCCGGACGGCGTGTACGTCAACCTCTTCGCGACCCACGAGCAGGTCGCCGCGATGATCGCCGACCCGCAGCTGCGCGGCGTGTCGCTGACCGGCTCCGAGCGGGCCGGCGCGGTGGTCGCCGAGACGGCCGGCCGCAACCTGAAGAAGGTCGTCCTCGAGCTTGGCGGCTCCGATCCGTACATCATCCTCGACACCGACGACCTCGAGGGCGCGGCCAAGACCGCCTGGGTCACCCGGATGGAGAACGTCGGCCAGGCCTGCAACTCCAACAAGCGGATGATCGTCATGGACGACATTTACGACGACTTCGTGGCCGCCCTGGTCAAGCGGGCCACTACGATGTCGCCCCGCCAGCCGGGCGACGACTCCGCGCGCTCCTACAGCCCGATGGTCTCCCGTAAGGCGGCGGAGAACCTCCTCGCCCAGGTGCAGGACGCGGTATCGAAGGGCGCGACGCTGCACGTCGGCGGCACGCTCGACGACGGTGCGGGTGCGTACTTTGCCCCGGCCGTGCTCACCGGCGTGACCCCGCAGATGCGGGCCTACCGCGAGGAGCTGTTCGGCCCGGTCGCCGTCGTCTACAAGGTCAGCACCGACGACGAGGCGGTGCAGCTCGCCAACGTGGTCGACTTCGGCCTGGGCGGCGCGGTCTGGTCGACCGACGAGCAGCGGGCGGCCAAGGTCGCCGAGCAGCTGGAGGTCGGCATGGCCAACGTCAACACCCCGGCGGGCGAGGGCGCGGACCTGCCGTTCGGCGGCACTAAGCGCTCCGGATTCGGCCGCGAGCTAGGCCCTCTCGGCATCGACGAATTCGTCAACAAGCGCCTCTTCTACGTCGAGAAGTAGCGCTTAACAAGTAGCGCCCCGGTGCCGCCCGCAGGCCACCCCGGCGGCCCGCGGGCCGGCCCGCGACCGGGCACCAGGCCGCCTCGGCGCGCGCATCCGCCAGAATCAGAGGGCGAGGCACATCCGGAGATATGCCGCCAACCCTCGCCCCAGGTGAGCGGAGGGACCATACTTTGATCAGTACCTGGCCGGTCGAGCCAGGGCAGTTGCGGCTGATGATCAGCCGCGTAACGGGGGGGAACGGCAATGGGGCATGCCAACGAGGACCTGCTCAGGCGCGGATACGCGGCGTACAACTCCGGCGACATGGACACCGTCCAGGCCCTGTTCGATGACGGCATCGTCTGGCACGCCGGAGGATCCAACCAGACCACTGGCGAGTACCGCGGCTTCCAGGAGATCATGGGCTTCTTCGGCAAAGTGATGGAGCTGACCGGCGGCACCTTCCGCACAGACATCCACGACGTCCTGGCCAACGACACGCACGGCGTCGTACTGGTGACCTTCCATGCCGAGCGGGACGGGCAGACAGTGGCGCTCCGGTCGGCCGACATCTGGCATCTAGCAGGCGGAAAGGCCACGGAACACTGGTCATTCCTTGAGGACCAGGCCGCCGCGGACAAGCTCTTCAGCTGACCCGCGCGGGCACGGTCTCTTCGTCCCGAACTAGCGGCACTGCTGGGCGCCTAGCCATCGTCCCAGCTTGCTCGGTGTGCTGGCGCCCGGGTTGGCTGGCGGGTGTAAGGCGACGTTGCTGTACTTCGCCGGTGTACCGCCCAGTGCCCGGCATGCGACCAGGGAGCGGGATCAGGCGATCGCCGGGGCATGGGGCAGGTCTTGCCTCAGCCCGGCAGAAAGGTGCCGCTAAGGGGCGATCGGACGCAACGGGCACGAAGGCAGGGCACGGCTTCCTGATGGCGGGCTGGCACTGGGCGGCACCGGTCTTGAGCTGGGTTTCTGGTTGGAGCGGGCGAAGGGAATCGAACCCTCATGACCAGCTTGGCAGGCTGCGGCTAGACCACTCCAGACCAGGGCTTACCCAGGTCATCGCCGCGGCGCTGGCCCCCCTGAGTGACCGTGAATCTCCGCGTCTGACCCTTCGACCGGGCACGTACCGGGCACGCACACGGCTCCGGAGGCCGCCCGCGTGATCGCCCGAACCTTGGCGCTGACCTGCGCCGACTGCACGAATGGTGGCGGCGGCAGCGGAGGTCGTTCCGCGCATGTTCCGGATCACCATTTGTCCGGGCTGGGCTAGTGTCAGACCATCGCGTAGGACGCTTCCCTTCCGGGATCTACGCTGTGACGGTGGAGAGGATTAGCGATGGTTTCTTGTCGTGGCGGCCGTTGATTGCCGGGGACCTTCCCATGCTGGCCGAGTGGTTGCGAGAGCCCCAGGTCGCCCGGTGGTGGAATCATGAGACAACCCTTGAGGCGGTCGAGCGCGACTTCGGCGCGAGTACGCGAGGCGAGGAGCCGGGGGAAGACCTCCTCGTTCTCCTCGACGGCCGGCCAATCGGCCTGCTGCAGCGCTCGGCGATTTGCGACTACCCCCAGGATCTCACGAAATTCTCGGCAGTTATCGAGGTGCCAGTCGGCGCCGTCGAGCTTGACTACCTCATCGCGGACCCAGCGCTGCGCGGTCGCGGTCTCGGATCCCGCATGATCGCTGCGGCCGTTGAGGACACCTGGAACTCGTATTCTGATGCGCCCGCGGTGCTTGTCGCCGTGGTGGCCGCCAATGTGGCCTCCTGGCGTGCGCTGGAGAAGGCTGGCTTGAAGCGGGTCGCTGAAGGCCCGATGTCACCCGACAACCCGATTGATGATGCGCTGCATTACATCTACCGCGTTGACCGGCCTGGCGCCGCCTCGTCGGCCTTTAGGCGCTGACACGTACGAACGAATCGCCCGCGCGGACGGACCTCGGAGCTACTAATTTCGCGGCCGGCAAGAGGATGTACTCACTGAGCACCTGGTCCTGCCCGTCGTCCTAGGCGCAAATCCCTGGGGAGCGGCGGCCGGGTCAAGGCTCGGCGGAGCCGACCCGGAGGGCGCCGCAGGCGGCCTTGATGCGGGGGGAGATACGCGAGCCCGAGGTCCGGCGCTGGCACAAGGAACGCCTTGTGGCCGGGCCCGTGGCGTCCCCGGCCTTCGGTCCGATAACCGTGGCTAAGCCGAAGTTACGTCTGCCGAGGTAGCGAGATTGCGGGTTGAGCTGGGCGTTTGCGGTCTGGTCCTGGTTTTGTGGTGTCTACGTGATGGTCAGGGTGAGCGGGATGGGTGCGCCGATGAGGTCGAAGGCGCGCCGCTGGTCTGGGGTGGGTTCGGCGAGGGCGGGGATGGTGGCCTGGCCGTAGCGCAGGTCGTTGCGGGTCAGGGTGGCCAGGTGGTCGATGATGTCGCGGAAGCTGCGGCTGGGCTGGTTGCCGGGGCCGGTCTTGCGGGCGGCCTTGGCATCGGCGGATGGTGACCGGCGGGCGGGGGTGACGGGGCTGGCCCGGGCGGGCGGGTGCTCGTCGGTGAAGGTGAGGGGTGCCCAGGCCTGGCGCAGGTGCCAGGTCAGGTAGCAGGCGAGCATGCAGATCAGCACGTGGGCGCGGACGCGGTCGCCGAGCCGGTGCCAGATGGGGCGCAGGTCCAGGTCGTCGGCTTTGATGTGCCGGAAGTCGCGATCGAGGCGGGCCAGGTCCTTGTAGGCGGCGACCGCGCTGGCGGCGTCGAGGGTGCCTTCGGGGACGGGGGTGCGGATGACGTAGATCCCGTCGGTGGCCGCCTCGGCGTCGATGGAGGACTGGTTGCGCTGCCAGGCTAGTTGTCCCTGGGTGATGTCGAGGGTGAAGTGCTTGGCTACCGTGCGCTTATTGATGATCTTCCCGGCGGCGACGCCGATCTTGTCCGGGTCTTTCAGCCGCCCGGCAGCCACCCGGGCGGCGATCGTGGCCAGGTCCGCCCCGGTCGCAGCCAGCAGATCGGCGCGCTTGCGGGCCCGCTCGGCGGCCAGGAACGGGTTGCGGCAGGCGATCAGCCGCTCGCCTGGGTAGTCCGGGGAGCTGATCTCGGCGAGATCCTGCTCGCCGAACAGGGACATCTGCAGGGGGCCGCCGTCTGCCATGAGCTTCTTGATCGCGGGGCCGCGCAGGCAGGTGATCCAGGCCATGCCGTCCAGCTTGCGCAGGCCGGCGATCCGCGCGGAGGTGATCATGCCCCGGTCCCCGGCCATGATCATCTGCTGCAGGCCGGACGAGCCGCGCACCGCGCTGACTGCCTCGGGGAAGGTCTTCGGGTCCCCGGTGTTCCCCGCGAACACCCGCACCGCCGTGGGGCGGCCCTGCCGGTCGGTGAGCAGCCCGTACTCGATTTGCTGCTTGCCGCGCTTGCCGTCGCGGGAGTACCCGAACGCGGCCAGCTCGCAGTGCGTCCCCTCCACCCAGGAAGAGGACAGGTCGAACATGGCGATGCCGCCCTCGCTCAGATGCCGGCGGGCCAGCTGCCTCTCGATACCGTCCTGGCGGGCTGCCAGCCAGTCCATCGCGGCGTAGACCTCATCGGTGCCCGCGCCGGCCACGCCCAGGTCCGGGCCTATGGTCACGTCGTCCCACCAGGCGGCCGTGGACAGCGCCGTAACCTCGGTTTAAGGCTCGCTCAAGCCCAGTGGACATGGCAGAAACCTGGGCTGACCTGGGTGTTCACATGGGAGCGGGCGAAGGGAATCGAACCCTCATGACCAGCTTGGAAGGCTGCGGCCCGCACCCACCTGAACTGGTGCGGCCCAGGTCAGGGCATATGTGGTAGTCACCGGGAGTGTCCCTGAGACACCGCTGCTGACCGTCCTATCGGGCACGGAACGGGCATGGCCGGTACATTCCGCTCCGCCTGCACCTCCCCGTCCTTCCGATAGGCGCCCACCGAGCCGGGCAGGATCGCGGTCAAGGGTGGCCGCAGGCCATCACGCGTGACGCGAAGCGCCCTTGACCGTGATCCTGCCCGGTTCAACGATGGATCGCCGGAAGGACAGCAGCGTGGATGTTGCTGTCACTTGACCCCCAGCTCACTGCCGGACGTCCGGCGGGTGCTGGCAAATCCGTTTCTGCAGGTGAGGGTCCACTACGTATCCCCGGATTACCTCCAGTCAGTTGCTATCCACACAGTCTGTGAGGCCGCCGTGGGAGACGGGCTTCTGCCCTTCGTGCGCTCGTGCATACGCGCACCCCTGCTAATCATCCCGGAGTCGGAGTGCCTGGTACTGCCCCGGTTCGACGCACTTCTGCCAACTGAGAAGCGTCAGTGGGCGTCGATCGTCGCCCACGAACTCGCGAGGATCCCAGCTATGGCAGGCAGTGATCATTGCTCTAGTGATCGGCGTTATCACAGGTGCACTCGTAATCTGGGCCGTTACGCGTGGCTTGGACCGTGCAGTCCCGAGGCCCCGTGCCGTGCTTCGCTAGGTCGCGCGCGGGCGGCGGCGGGCCGCACACTTGCCGCCACGGGCCACCGCCACCAAACGGATCGCCCACGCCGCGATCGGCATGGCCCCCTTGCACCCCGGACGGCTGACTGACCGCATCCGGCCGTCGCGACGCCGAGCCGGGCCGTCTGGTCCCGCCAAGGCTGTCACGCCACCAGTACATCGGCCACCATCCGCGACACCCAGAGAAGAAGAACCACCAGACGCGGACCGAGGCATCAGTCGGCTTTGACGGCTCGTAACGGATATAACTGTTACATGGTCGCGCTGACAACGCTATCTGATGTCGATTTGGCCAGGCGCCTCCGGCAGCTGCGCACCGAGCAGCTTCGGCGGGCCGGACGGACGCACAAGTGCGCGAGGTGTGGGAAGAGGTTCCATGCGCGTGCCGATGCGTGCTATTGCTCAGGGGCGTGTCGCGTAGCCGCCTTCCGGGACCGGACCCGCGAGGTCAGTCAGACAGATCAGGGGTGAAGTGATGACCTCGACAACGGAGGTGCCGCTCACGATCCGGGCGGTAGGAAGGACCGCAGCGGTGAGTCCGCTGAGGTATCCCGGCGGGAAAGCCGCTCTGGCCGGCTTCTTCGCCGAGATCATCGGCCGTCTGGGCATTCGGCCTGCGACATATGTGGAGCCTTACGCGGGTGGCGCGGGGGCGGGGGTCGCACTACTGCGGCAGGACATAGTGCAACAGCTGGTCATCAACGACATTGACCCAGCCGTGTACTGCTTCTGGGCTTCTGTGGTGGGCGAGCCGGAACGGTTCGCGGGCATGATCCTTGATACGCCCCTGGATGTTGATGAGTGGCGCCGCCAGAAGGCTGTGTACCGAGCCGCCGACGAGTCCGACCCACTGACGCTGGGCTTCGCCTTCTTTTACCTGAACCGAACCAACAGATCCGGGATACTCAACGCGGGCCCAATTGGTGGAGTCAATCAGAACGGTAATTACAAGATTGACGCCCGATTCAACCGTAAACAGCTCGCCGAGAGAGTGGCCGCCATCGGCGCTCTCAGATCTCGGATCACCGTGCTGAGCCTGGATGGCATGTCAGTCACCAGGCGGTATATTACTAACAACTCGGCGTTTGTATACATCGACCCGCCCTACGTGGACATGGGCGGCAGTCTCTACCTCAACGCCTTCACCCATCGCGACCACGCGGACCTTGCCGGAGAACTAGATCGGCAGCGGGATGGGAATTGGGTGCTGACCTACGATCCGTCAGACTTCATCCGGAAGCTCTACCACCAGCACGACATTCGCGAATACCGCCTCAACTACAGCGCTCACCGCACCGGAAAAGCGCACGAGCTGCTAATCCCCTCCCGCCCCGTCTCAGACGTCCTGACATCGGGCTGAGTCACTTCCGGCCTGGCGAATTCCTGGCTACTTTCCGACGATTTCGATGAGGATTGGCTTGATCCGCTCCCAGCCCGCGTGAACGTCCGGACTCTGAACGAACGAGTCTGGTTCGTGGTTGCTGGCATTGAGTGACGCCGCCGTTCCGGAGAACTGATCGGTCTTCATGCGCCCCTTGCGGTTGATGAGGTTGATCAATGTAGTCATGCGAGGGTTAGCTTGATAATCCTGGGCAAGATCCTCAACGCACCCGCCGAGCGTGCTCTTGCTTGGCAGCGGCCGTCCCTTCGCTGCGAAATGGTCCTTGATCGCGCATTCCAGGACCGTCCGCAGCAAGTCGTGGGCGGCGTTGGGGAAGTCCCGGAGATCCAAGCGCCTCAGTTCCTCAAACCGGCGCCGAAGGCCAGCAGAGGTTCCCTTGTACTCGAAGCCATCCATGTCCAGCCGCGAGCGCGTCTCCCCACGGTTAGCCCCACGTGTACCTGTCTGAGACGAACCACCGGCCCCGCTGGCTTCGCCTTGCGATGCACCTCCACGTCCAGAGTCGGATCCGCCATTGCCGGTTCCGGCTCCGGACATCGGCACTCCGCCGCCTGACTGGCCGGTCGACTCTCCGGCACCTGACTGGCCGGTCGACTCTCCGGTCCCCCCCGCGTCGGCGCCGCCCCCGTGCGCGTTCGTGTCGCTGGCTGCTTCACCGGCGACTACGCGCCGCAACTCCTCCACGAACGGCTCGTGCTCGGCGCTCTTCTCCCTTAGCTCAGGAGAACGGGTGTTGAGTGTCTTGGCTTGGAACCGCTGTAGCAAGTACATCAGCCCGCGCCGCTGCCCCTTGCTCATCCGCTTCGACGCGAGCAGGCCGTCCTTGCTGAACTTCAGGCCCAGTGCCTCCTGAATCTTCGGACGTTCGTAGGCGTACTCGAACGTCGTCATCTTCATTTGACTGGTTCTAACGAACTGCTCCAGGTCGCGATCCTCGTAGCGCAACCCGCGGATGACCTCGCGCATCTCACCCATTCGTATGAAGCTCACGATCCGCGATGTCTCACGAGGGTAGCGGGCGCGCAGGTCATTGACGCTCACTGTGGGCGATAGCTGCGCATGGTAGAAGACGGCTTGCTGCTCACGGAGCCAACCCTCTTTCGGCTGGCCCGTGTGAAGGCGGGCCAGAAGGGGCTGGGCCGCCTCGCGTGATGGAGCGACCATCACACGAATCTCGGTCGGCGTATCAGCCTCCAGATAGCGGCTGAGCAGGCGCACCATCCGGGCCTCGTGGCCGCCGAGCAGCGAGGGATCGCGGATGGCCTTCAGTGCAGTTATCCGGCGGTTACCCTCTAGTACCACCCGCCGGCCGTTCTCGTCAGCGACCACGGGCAGCTCGTTGTCCAGGTACCCGTCTCGCAGGATGTCGCGTGCCAGCTCAAGCAGGTCCGCGCCCTCAACCAGATAGCTGGCGATCGCCGTCTCATCGAGGTCACCACCCGGGATGCGGACATTGCGCAGATCAAGGCATAGCTCGTCCAGCTCCGCGTCCTCGATCGGCCACCGCATAGCTATGGTCTCCTTCCCGTCAATTCGCTGCGGGCATGGCAGATCCCCATGCCCGCAACCGCTCACCCTAGACCTCAGGCATCGGTTCGGACCATTGGAGACTCCGCTTAGACCCAATATCTCCGATGTGTCGGATATGTGCCCGGTCGTTACGGCGGGCCTTGCCTGTGGACGTCTCCGACGGACCCGGCCGCCGTCCTTCTCGCCGATGCGGCGACTACCCACGTGGATGGCAAGAAGGCGACGCCCAGCACCGCCTGGCGGCACTGCACGATTCTCGGCAACGCGCCAGGGAACTACGTCTACTGGACACCAAGCCCATCCCGTGGGCTGCTGGCCGGGGAAGCTCACCGTCCGCCCAGGTCGAAGTGAAGCGAGGATTGAGAAACGCCGCGACCTGGCTGCTCGTTCCGGTTGATCGGGCCCCCTTGCGGCGTGGCCCGGCGTGTGCCGGGCGGGCCTCGGCCAGGCCGAGCCCGGCGCTGACGCCCGGGCCAGCGGCGCCGCAGGCGCCGCCTTGTTCAAACTGCGGCACAATTCGGCAGTGCCGCCGGTGGGTCCACGCCGGTGGGTCCAGGCTCGTTCGGCGGTCGTCCGACCGGCAGCCTAGATTGCATCGCTACTGACCGCTTCGCTGGGCCTACAGAATTGGTGTATCGGAAGTGCTGCAGCGAAGGGGCGAGATCTGATAGATAGTGATTGGGAAGGAGCAAACATGGCTGGATCATCGAGGGGATATCGCTCAAGAGCGGCTCGTTATGCGTCCAGACAGCTAAGTGAACGTATGAAGGAGGCAGGCGAGCAGCTGGCGCTCGACTTCAGGAGGGCAACTGCTCTAGAGCATGCCGGTGCACGAGGCTCGCACCGTGAAGAGAGTGTCCGAAATTTCTTAGCTGAACGCTTGCCAGGCGGTTATGCTGTAACAACAGGATTTGCATTTGATGCACGTGATAAGCAATCAAAGCAGCTGGACGTTCTTATATACCGTGTGCGTGACACGCCATTTCTGTTGACAGGCGATCCCGTACTTGTGCCGTGTGAATCGCTTCTAGCGGCAATAGAAATCAAGTCTCAGATTACCCCGGAGGAGCTGGGCGATGCCCTTGAGATCGCTAGTTCGATTCGGGCGTTGAAACCGTTCGATAAACGCTTCGCCAACGCTCGCGATCGCGGGACTCCCGCGGATGACCGGCCTAGATGCCTATTCTCTCTCTTTGGATTCGGAACTAATCTCGTAGAGGGCGAGGACTGGCTCGTTAGGGAGGGAAGCAGATTTCGTAGTATCGCCGAGAGGCTTTCCATTCCCCCCCAGTATGTGGACCGCCTTATCGTTATGGATCGTGGAGTGATTAACTGCGCTGTGGGGAGAGGGCATGACAGCGCTCGGAGTGGGCAGAGTGCGCTGCAGATTTGGTTCGTCCACCTGATAAATCACCTACTGCGCGAGGACCGGCGTCGTAAAGAGATTGATGTTGATATTTACACGGGAGGTGACAGGTGGATGGCTCTGCCAGGATGGGAGAAGTCTCCGGGAGTTTCTTCCGCCAAGAGTGCGTCGACATCGCCGGTCCGAACGGTTCTGAAGGCTGCTCCGAAATCAAGGCGGCGGAAACGAGAGGGGTTCTCTGACTCTCAGCCCAACCGACGACGCCGTAGCGGAGGTTGAGCACCGTCCGGATAGAAGCGTTAGCGTCGGGCTGTGACTAACGCGAGCAGTGGGTCGAGCCGGTGGCGGACGTTCGGTGAGCGGACGATCTATGACAATCCGTGGGTGTGGCTGGGGCAGATCGATGTGGAGCTGCCTGGTGGTGAGCGGTTCTGGCATCACGTGGTGCGGTTGCACCGTGCGGCGATGATGGTGCTGGTTGATGGCCAGGACCGGGCGCTGTTGCTGTGGCGGCACCGGTTCGTGCAGGACAAGTGGGGGTGGGAGCTGCCGGGCGGACTGATCGATGAGGGTGAGGAGCCTTCGGGGACGGCGGTGCGGGAGCTGGAGGAGGAGACCGGTTACCGGGCAGGCCGGGTTGAGCATCTGGTCACGTTCCAGCCGATGGTCGGCATGGTGGACTCCGAGCATGTCGTGTTCGTGGGCCGGGACCCGGAGAAGATCGGCGAGCCAACGGAGACGACTGAGGTGGAGCGGATGGAGTGGGTGCCGCTCGCCGACGTGCCCGGGCTGATCGAGTCCGGGGAGATCTGGAACTCCGGGAGCCTGGTCGGGCTGCTCAAGCTGCTGGCGCCGAATCCGGGGAGTTAGGCGGCGCTGCCTAGGCGCCTGGCCAGGTTGGTGATGCGGCGGCGCTGGCGGGCTGAGCCGGTGAGCTGGGCCAGCTCGGCGGCCCGGGCGAGATGCTTGCGGGCTTCGCCGCGATCGCCGATCACATGGAAGGCGGCGGCCAAGTCGCAGCGCAGCCCCGCCTCGGCACGTGTAAACGTGCCATCCATCCCGGCCAGGGCGCTGCTCAGGTCGGTGATGGTGGACGGGTCGCCGAAGTGGACGAGGCAGTTGCCGCGCCAGCGGGCCAGGTGCGTCTCGTTGAGCGCCAGGTAGGGCAGGTCACCGCCGCTGGGGCCGTGGCTGAGTTCTATGCTGGCCTCATCGAGCGCCCGGTGACAATCACCTTGCTTGCGGGCGGCGGCGGCCATCTCCCCCTCGGCAGCATGCAGCCACCCGCGCATCTGGTGCGGGATGGCGGCATTGGTCTGGTCGTAGACGGCGCGCACCTTGCCGAGGGCGTCGCTGGGCTGGCCCAGGTCGAGGAGGACGTAAGCCTGTTCCCCGGCGGCGAAGGCGAGCAGGCACGGGTCGTCTGCTTCGCGGGCGGCGGCGGTGGCGGTCTCGAAGTGCTGCCAGGCGGCAGGGAGGCGGCACATGTCGATGGCCTGCCATCCGGCCAGAGCAGCGGCATCGGACAGGACCGCGGCGAGCTTCTGGCGCTGCACCGGGTGCAGGGAGTGGTGCAAGCCGGTACTGACGGCCAAGATGTGAGCTTCGAGCTTGGCAGCGACGGCGGGGGCGCCGAGGCGGCGGTCCAGCAGCCGGATGGTGTCGGTCTCGTCCTGCAGGATCCGGATGATCGCGGCGTCGATGCTGCGGGTGCTGGCAATCTCGCGCAGCAACTCCCCGGGCTGCTCTGGCTGAGAGCCGGATGCGGCCTCGTGGTCTGGGGATGGCTGGCGGGGGGCGAGGCCGAGGCGGGCGCGGGCGTGGTCGGGCATGGCGAGGCCGTCGGCGATGCGGGTGAGCGCGGTGAGGGTGGTGACGGTGCGCTTGCCGCGGGTGATCTCACTGACCCGCCCCTGAGCCATGTCCACGGCGATGGCGATGCGCTGCTGGCTGAGGTCGTCACGGTCACGCGCCAGACGGAACAGTGCACCGATGTCCTGGCGGGCCAGGGCGGCGCGGACGTCGGGGCGGTGCCAGAACGCCGCTGGTAACGCTGGCGGGGTGAAGGCGCTGTCGCGCATGGGTGGTCGCCTGCCATTCCGGGGGATGAGCCGTAACGGGCGATGCGTGCTCTGCCAGGCTACCGCCGTGTATCACGGTGATAACTCACCGTGGGATGGGTTAGGAAGTCGTAAGAACCGATCGTTGTGCCCATGGCACGACGAGAAGGTGATGCGGGGAGGTGCCCGGGATGCCAGGGACGCGGGTGGAAGCTGCGCCGGTCCCGGCGGGTGCTGGTGCGCGGCACGCTGACCCGGGGCGGCGCAGAGCCAGTGCGGGTCACTTGCCTGGAGTGTGACGGGTCGGGCCGTGCGCGGTAACCCGGCGGTGGCCGCGCTGGCGGAGGCCTGGTTTCTCGGCCAGGCCTCGGCGGTCCCGCAGGCGCGGCGGTTCGTTGCGGGCGTGCTGGGCGAGGACTTCCCGGTCCTGGATGAGGTGCTGCTCCTGGTGGACGAGGTAGCGGCCAACGCGGTGCGGCACAGCGCGTCCGGGGATGGCGGCGAGTTCGAGGTCTCCGTCTGGCTGAACGAAGGCGCGGTGCGCGTGGAGATCGGCGACCAGGGCGGTGAGTCCGAGCCCCGCTTGGGCGGGGCTAATCTCCCGGCGGATGCGCTGACCGGCGGGCGGGGTTTGCGGATCGTGGATGCCCTGGCCGCCAAGTGGGGGCATGCGGGTGATGAGCTGGGCCGGGTTGTCTGGTTTGAGGTGGAATGCCCGTGAGTACGGCCACGGGTGCCTCGTCCCTACGGTTCGCGGTGCCGGAGCGGCACCGGTTCCGCGAACTGCAGGCGCTGGAAGATGCGGTCAACTACCGGCTAGCGCGGCTGATGGCGCCATGCCCGCAGTGCGGACCTGGCCCGGCGGGGAGGCGATGCGATGAGCACGCGTGTGACGTGGCCCTGATCGCCGGGTACCTGGAAGCGGCACAGTCCACCGTGGCCGAGCTGTCCCGGGCCACCGGCGAGCAAGCCGCTGGCAGCGGGCGGCAGGGATAGGCACGGGGCGTGACAGCCCGGCTGGTCACGCGCTAGTCTGCTTGGGTAGCCAAGTGCCTGGCTGCCTGTCTACGCCGTGTGAGGCGCTGTCATGCCGTATGAGTACACGCCGCCGAAGTACGCGCAGGTGATCGCAGAGCTGCAGCGGCGGATCGAGAGCGGGGAGTACCCGCCCGGGTCGCTGATGCCCAGCGAGCATCAGCTCTCCGGTGAGTTCGGGATCGCCCGGCCGACCGTGGTGCGGGCCCTGCGGGTGCTGCGGCAGGAGGGGTGGATCGAGACCCAGCAGGGCAAGGGCAGCTTCGTACGTGGGCGTCCCGCCCTCGCCGGAGTCACCGCGGCCCGGCGCGGGCAGGCGGAACTGGACCGGGATGAGGCCCGAGAGCCGGGCGAGCTGGTGAGCACCGGCCTGGCCGTGCCTCCCGCCAGGATCGCCGCCGCGCTCGGCACCACGGCAGACCGGGAGCTGCTGTGCCGCAGGCGGCTGGTCCGCCAGGACGGCGAGCCCTCCGAGGTGATCACCTGGTGGTTCCCCCCGGAGCTGGCCGAGGGCACCAGCCTTACCGGCACGGAGCCACTAAAGGGTGGGGTCCGGGCGCACCTGGCCCGGCGCAAGGACGTGCGGGTGGATCATGTGGTCGAGCAGGTGACAGCCCGCCACCCGGCCCCGCACGAGGTGAAGCTGCTGGGCATCACCAGGTCAGCGCCGGTCCTGGCGCTGTATGCGGTGGCCCGGGATGCCTCCGGTGCTGCGTTGTTCGCGCTGGATGTGGCCATGCCCGGTGACCTGCATGAGCTGGAAGACGCCTACCCGGTGGGGTAGAAGTCCCTTCCCCCGACTGCTGATTGCTTGACTAACCAAGTTGCGCGGCCATACCTTGGACTCAGCTTGGATAACCAAGCAGTCAAGCAATCTGGAGGGTTCATGGCAGTGCAAGGCCCGATCCCGGTCGAGTTCGCATCGGTGTTCCCGCGTGGCGTGTTCGCGGCGGGGCCGTTCGAGCCGGTCCGGGACTTCGAGGCATCCAAGGGCGGCCGGTTCGTCCAGTCCAAGGACAAGCAGACCGGGCTGCCTTTGTGGCAGGCCGATGTCATCGACGCTGACCCGCAGGCGCGGGACAAGACAGTGCGGGTCAAGATCCCGGCGGCCGATCAGCCAGTGCTGCCCGCGCCGCATCCGGGGATGCCGTTCGTGCCGGTGGAGTTCGCCGGGCTGACGGTCACCCCGTACGTGAACCAGGCCGGGCGGCAGGCCTACTCGCTCAAGGCGGCCGGGGTCCGTGTGCCCCGTGGCGGCCGCGAGCGCAGAGGTGAAGGAGGGCGCGGTGTGAGCGGCCGGGAGTCGTCGGCGTCGGTGAGCCTGCAGGCAAGCACCGATGCGCAGGTGCAGTGCTACACCTACGCCGATTCCGGGCCGATCTTGTCGGTCGATGCCGGGCGGCTGTACCTGACCATCTCGGCGGGGCACAAGGCGGTGCCCGCTTCGGGTGTCACGTTCGCCCGCACGCTGGTCCGCGAGGCTCAGCGGTTCGCCGCCGAGTGCGAGCGGGTGCACGGCGACGGCCAGGCGCAGGACGCGGGCACGGGTGCTGCAGGTGACGCGGCCTGATGCTCAGCGGGGTGGCAGGAAGTTGGCGCTTCCTGCCACCCCTGGTTCTCCCTCCCCATCCCAATGGCAAGGAAGAGGCATCATCGTATGCGCGAGAAGTTCTCCGGCCAGCAATACGCGCAGGTAGACAACGCCGACCCGTTCGCCGCCCCGGTGTGGCGCTCACCCGTGCACCGCACTCCCGAATGGATCATCTGGCTGGTCCAGCTCATCCGGCTCCTGGTGCGGGCGCTCTGGTTTCTGATCCGCCACCCGCTGCTGGACGCTGCGGCGGGCCTGGTCATCCTCACCTGGGCCAAAGCGGGCTGGCCGGGTGTCGTGGTCCTGGCCAACGTCGCCGCCGCTGCGCTGGTGACGTTGCGGATCTGCTGGCCGGGCTGGTTCGCCCGGCTGGTCACGGTGCCGCTGCGGTGCCGGTGGCGGTGGCTGGCCTACCGGCGCCGCTGGCAGGCCGTCATGACCATCTCCGGCCTCGCCCCGACCTACCGGGGCCGGGTCACCGTGCCAGTGCTCGGCCACGTCCGGGCCGGTGCCTGCGCGGACCTGGTGACCGTCCGGCTCGTCTCCGGGCAATCACCCAAGGCGTTCGCCGACCGGACCGAAGCGCTGGCGCACGGGTTCGGGGTCCGGTCCTGCCGCATTCGCACCGCCCGGCCGGGCCTGATCGTCCTGGAACTGGTCCGCCGTGACGCGCTCGCGGCCGTCATCCTGGCCCTGCCCATCCCGGCTGTGACGGATCTGCGGGCGCTGCCGGTGGGGCGGCGCGAAGACGGCGAGGCATTCACGATCCGACTGCACGGCACCCACCTGCTCATCGCGGGCGCGACCGGCGCCGGAAAGGGCTCCTATCTGTGGAGCTTGGTCCGGGCAATGCTCCCGGCCATGGCGGCCGGGCTGGTCCGGGTCCATGCCTGTGACCCGAAGCTGATGGAGCTGGCGTTCGGCCGGGCCATGTTCGAGACGTTCGGCAACTACGCGGCCGACCCGGCCGACATCGCCGACCTGCTCGAAGCCGACGTGGCTGACATGCAAGCCAGAGCGGCACTGTTCGCCGGGCGGCAGCGCGACCACCAGCCGACCACTGAGCACCCGTTCGTGGTGGTGCTGGTCGATGAGGTGGCGTTCCTGACCGCCTATCAGGCCGACCGGAAGCTCAAAGACCGCATCCTCGCCGCCTTAGCGACCCTGACGACCCAGGGCCGGGCGGTCGGCTACTGCGTCGTCGCCGCGCTCCAAGACCCGCGCAAGGAGGTCCTGAACATCCGCAACCTGTTCCCCGACAAGATCGCGCTGCGGCTGGATGAACCGGCGCAGGCCGACCTGGTGCTCGGCGATGGCGCCCACGACCGCGGTGCGCTGTGCGAGGACATCTCCGCCGACCCGGCCACGGGCGCCGGGGTGGGGTTCGTGCGACTGGAAACCGACCCCGACCCGGTACGGGTGCGGGCCGCGTTCGTCACCGACGACGACATCCACGCCATGACCGCCACCGTCACCGACCCGGCCGGGGAGCCCGCCCTGGCAGCGGGCGAGGCCCGATGAGTGTCGGCTGGCTGTCTTCCGAGGACTGCCCGGACTGCGGCGGCCCGCTGCTCGATGTCAGCACCGAGGAGCGGTTCATCACCCTGGAGTGCCCCGGCTGCGGCTACCGCACCCGCTGGCACGCCACCCCGACTATCCCGACTGACCCGGACCGATCCCGGCGAGACGGAGGCTGAATGACTCCAAGGACCACCAGAGCGCAGCGGCTGGCCATGCCGCTGGCCCGGGACGTGGTACGCGAGCTGGCCATCACGCACGGCGGGTGCGTGCGGCCGGTCCAGCTACGCCGCACCGACCTGCACACCGGGCAGACCGAACCGGTGCTCGTGCCCTGTGGGCACACCCTGGCCGCGGTGTGCCCATCCTGCGCCGAACGTGCCCGGGTGCTGCGGGCGGCGCAGTGCCGGGACGGCTGGCACCTCGACCGTGAGCCTGTCGTCCAGGCCGACGCGGCCGACGACGAGCAGCACATGTGGATCGAGATGCGCTCCGACGCCCAGCGTCAGCGCGACAACGCCGCCACAGGAGACAGGGACACGGCCGAGGATGACGAGCTGATCGGCGAACTCGATGAGGAGATCACGCGGTCGGGGATGCGCGGCAACGTCCTGCCCACCCGGCCGGTACGCCGCCACCGCTCGACCCGGCGCCGCCAGGACACCCCGGACCTGCCCCGGCGCAAAGTCACCCCGCGCACGGTCGGCAAGACCTACACGGCGACGGACGGCAGGACGTTCCGGCCGTCCATGTTCATCACCCTCACCTGCCCGTCCTACGGGCGCGTGGGCAGCAATGGCGCTCCCGCCGACCCGGACCGGTACGACTACACCCGGGCGGCGCGGGATGCGCTGCACTTCGCCGCGCTGTTCGACCGGTTCATCCAGAACCTGCGGCGCTTCCTCGGCTTCGACGTCCAGTACTTCGCCGCCGTCGAACCGCAGCGGCGGCTCGCCCCGCACATTCACATCGCCATGCGCGGCACCCTGTCCCGCGCCGAGCTGCGCCAGGTGCTCGCCGCCACCTACCACCAGGTCTGGTGGCCACCTGCCCACACGGTGAAGCATGACGACGCGAATCTGCCCCTATGGCATGAGGCCAGCGGCAACTACATCGACCCGGCGACCGGTGAACTGCTGCCCACCTGGGACCAGGCACTCGATGCCATCGGCCCCGACGACGAACCGCTGCACGTGGCCCGATTCGGGGATCGGTTCGACGCCCAGGGCGTCATCGCCGGATCCCGCGACGCGAACCGGTGTATCGGCTACCTCACCAAGTACCTGACTAAGCACGTCGCCGACTGCCACCAAGCCGCCACAGCAGCCCAGCATGAGCACGCGGAACGGCTGGCCGACGCGCTCCGGTACGAGCCGTGCTCGCCGACGTGCGCGAACTGGCTGCGCTACGGCGTCCAGCCCAAGAATCCCCGGCCGGGCTTGCGCCCCGGGCACTGCAAGGGCAAAGCGCACGGCCGCGAACACCTCGGCTACGCCGGGCGCCGCGTCTTGGTCTCCCGGAAATGGTCGGGCAAGACCTTGGCCGACCACCGATCCGACCGGCGCGAATGGCTGTTGGCCGCCCTCGGCCTGCCCGCGGCCGACCCCGCCCGCTACACGTGGGAGCCCGTCGCCCCCGGCGACCCGGATCACATGCCCAACGCCCAACGTCTGCTCCACGTCGTCGCCGACCGCCAGCGATGGCACGCCGCGGTCACCCTGGCCAGAGCGAGAGCCAGCGGCCAGGCCGCCCCCGAACTTCCGGCAACGGAGCGAGCCGCATGACAGGCCGCCACGAGACCACCCGGGCTGATCGGCTGCTGACTGTCGCCGAAGCGGCCGATGTGCTTAGCACTACCGAGCGCTTCCCGCGTCGGCTGATCCAGCAGCGCCGTATCCGGTTCGTCCGGGTCGGCCGACACGTGCGCATCCCCGAATCCGCACTCCGCGAGTTCATCGAGGCCGGTCTCGTCGAACCGGTCACCATCAGGAAAAGGAGAAAGGTCGCATGAGCAAGAAACGACGCTTCGGCCGGGTCCGGCAACTGCCCTCCGGCCGCTGGCAGGCCAGATATGCGGGACCGGACGGGATCGACCGGGCTGCTCCGCAGACATTCGCGGTCAAGAAGGATGCCGAGGTTTGGCTCACGCTGAAGGAGGCGGAGATCAGGCGCGGCGACTGGATGGACCCGGACGCGGGGCGGATTCCGTTCGGCGAGTACGCGCAGACCTGGATCGGTGACCAGGTTCTCAAGCCGCGAACCGAGGAGCTGTACCGGGGCCTGCTCAACAACCATCTGTCACCGTCTTTCGGCAACGTGGATCTCCGCGACATCCGCGAGTCAGACATCCGCCGCTGGCGCAAAGAACGCCTCGCCGCCGGGCCCCGGCAGAAGCGGCCATTCGGGTCGGTCACGGTGGCCAAGGCATACCGGCTGCTGCACGCCATCCTGAACACCGCGACCGATGATCGGCTCATTCGCCATAACCCGTGCCGGATCAAGGGCGCTGGTCAGGAGGGCTCGCCCGAGCGCGAGGTCATCTCGCTGGAAGCACTGGTCGAACTGCTCGACCAGGTGCCGCCGCGATACCGAGCGCTGGTACTGCTGGCCACGTTTGCCAGCCTGCGGTTTGGCGAGCTTGCCGGGCTGCGGCGAGAACAGCTCGACTTGGAGGGCTGCGCGGTGCGCATCGTCATCTCGACGGCGGAGACCGACGATGGAAGGCTGATAGACGACGACCCGAAGTCCCAGGCCGGGCGGCGACGGGTCGCATTCCCGAAGGAGATCGCGCCGGAACTGCGCTGGCACCTGGAGCGATTCGCCCAGCCAGGACAGGGCGGCCTGGTCTTCATCGGCCCGAAGGGCGGCAGGCTGCGGCGGTCCACCTTTCGCCGGACCTGGACCAAAGCCCGCACCGCCATTGATCTGCCGGACCTGCATTTTCACGACCTGCGGCATACGGGAAACACCATGGCGGCGGCCCAGGGCGCGAGCCTGCGGGAGCTGATGGAGCGCATGGGCCATTCCTCCGCACGGGCGGCGCTGATCTACCAGCACGCCACGCAGGAGCGGGACGAGGCCATCGCGGCGGGCATGGGGAAGCTGTTGCGACGGGCGCGGCGGAAGGCCAGGGCGGACGGGGGAGCGGGCTCGGAGCTGCCATCGGGCACGCAACGGGCACGAGGCCGGAAACGCGCTTCCTGAAGATCACCTAGAAACCGATGATCATGACCTTGACCTGGGCCGGAACTGTGAGAGCGGGCGAAGGGAATCGAACCCTCATGACCAGCTTGGAAGGCTGGGGCTCTGCCATTGAGCTACGCCCGCGGGCCGGGCAGGCCCCCGGTATCATCGGCCGCCTGCTCGTCAACACGCGTTAGCGTACCGGCTCGCCGGGGCCGGCGGGTGAACAGGGATCCGGCGAGCCGGTACGGGTGCCCACTATCGGCTGGCGCGGGATAATGGGGCCGAGGTAGCTGCGGACCGTCCATGGACCGCGGGTCAGCCCGCGAACCCCGGTGGGCGGGTAGGCTACCGTCGGTCCTACGGGATGTGGCGCAGCTTGGTTAGCGCGCCTGCTTTGGGAGCAGGAGGCCGCCGGTTCGAATCCGGCCATCCCGACCAAACGCACAGGTCAGAGTACTAGCTGGGGGCTCTAGGGTGGCTTCCAAGATCATTTGACCGTGATTTGACCGTGATTTGACCGTGGACTTGAACGTCATCCGGCGGCAGTGACCGTCACAGAGCAGATCTGACAGGCAGGGCGGCCGGGACAGCTCGTGGCTGGTGTTGAACAAATCTCGGCCTCGTCCGTCGCTGGAGTGGCCGCCCGGACGTTGGCGCGCGAGGGCGGTCAGAGCATGGTGATGAGCATGTAGCCCATGGCGATGGTCATCACGATCTTGCTGAGGTCCCCGAAGTGTGCGGAGAGCACGGGATGGCCGGCTGTGGGGGGCGGTAGCGGTTCCTCCGGGGCACCTGGCGTGTGGGAAGGACTGGCCAAGCTGGCGAGGTCACCAGGTGCTGCCGCTGGGGCCGTGACCAGGGCCCGAAGTTGGGTTCGGGGCATTGCGGCCGGCGCTCTGCTGGCCCGGGCGCGGGTGGCCATCCGGTCTGTGGTCCACAGCAGGTAGCCGAGCATGAACAGGGCCAGGACCAGCGCAAGCGCTGGGAAACCCACTGACGCACCGGGGGAGGAACCCATCCCGGGCATGGTCATTCCCGCCGAGCGCTGCGCTGCAGGCAGCGCCAGGAGCATGTACAGCATGGCCATGCATTCCATGAGGTGCGGAACCGGGAACCGGCATTGCCACCATCGCGCTGGTGCCCTCCGGATATGGAGGGCGCTGCCGGCGAACCAGACAGCCGCCATGCCGAACGCCATTGCCCAGACGCCGCTGGGCAGCAGGCGGAGCTGGGGCAGGAACATTCCGGCCATGGCTGTGCCCATGAGAGCGTGCAGCCCGTCGGTATCGGCCTCGGCGGCCACCCGCAGCACGCGGGAGATGGCCAGGCGGCTGGCCGCGTAACCAGCCGTGAGGATCATGGCGGCGGCAAGCACGTCGGCCAGCCAGGGTGGCCCGGCCACCTCAGCAGCTTCCTGGTCCCGTGCTGCGGGCAGCCGACGGCGAACATGTCACTGAGCAGCCGTGTGCCAGCTGGGTTTCCTGCGAGCGCATAACGCCACGATGATAGCGGGTGGAAAGGGGTTACGCTAAACCCCCTAGGGGTATTGCGGAAACCCCCCGGCGGTATGCGAGAAACCCTCTCGGGGTATTTCCAGCAATGAGGAAGATTACATTTTTGCCACGTTGAACTGAGCTTTACTTTCGTGGTGTAGGTTCCCGGGCATGAAGCCAGTACCGGGCTGTGACGTGCTGAAAGGCAGGATTACGTAGGTGTCATCGGCGGCGGTCGCTGGGGAGGCATCATCCGCGCCCCTGGAGATGGGGTTCTCGATCGGGGGCATGACGTGCGCAGCTTGTGCGGCCCGGGTCGAGAAAAAGCTCAATGCGATTGATGGCGTCACGGCTACCGTGAATCTGGCCACCGAGCGGGCCATTGTCACGGCACCCGCCGTGGTTCCCGCGCAGCAGCTCATTGATGCGGTCGAGCAGGCCGGTTACCACGCCGAGATGCTCGGGACCGACCTCGGCGAGGGGAGTGCTCAGCCTGGGGCGGCCGCTGGTACCGGGACGGATGCCGCGCGGGTGACTGACCTGCGGCGGCGGCTGATCGTGGCCCTGGTGCTGTTCGTGCCGCTGAGCGACCTGTCGGTGATGTGGTCACTGTTCCCCTGGTCACGGTTCCCTGGCTGGCAGTGGGTGCTGATCGCGCTAGCCGCACCGGTGGTCGGGTGGTGTGCGTGGCCGTTCCATCAGGCCGCGCTGCGTAACGCCCGCCATCTGTCGTCGTCGATGGACACGCTGGTGTCGCTGGGCATCACCGCGTCGTGCGCCTGGTCGCTGTACGCGATGTTCGTGCTGGACCGTGGCCAGGCCGGACTGAGCGCGGACTACCTGCTGCTGCACGCGTCCGGCGGCGGCATCTACCTGGAGGTCGCCGCGTCGGTGACCACGTTCCTGCTGGCGGGCCGGGTGTATGAGGCCAGGGCGCGGCGGGACGCCGGGGACGCGATGCGAGAGCTGGCGGCGGCGGGCTCACAGGAAGCGTGTGTGCTGGAGGCGGACGGGACTGAACGCCGGGTCCCGGTCGCGCGGCTCACGGTGGGGGAGCGGTTCGTGGTCCGGCCCGGCGAGCGGATAGCCGCGGACGGCGAGGTCGAGTTCGGCCAGTCCGCGGTGGACCGCAGCATGATGACCGGGGAGTCCGTCCCGGCCGATGCGGCCGAGGGGGACACGGTGACCGCGGGCACGGTGGTGGTGTCCGGGCGGCTGGTGGTGCGCGCGGTCAAGGTGGGCCGGGACACCCAGCTCGCGCACCTGGTCGCCCTGGTGGAGCAGGCCCAGTCGCAGAAGGCCGCCATCCAGCGCTTGGCCGACAAGATCTGCGGGGTGTTCGTACCCACGGTTCTCGTGGCGTCCGGGCTGACGCTGGCCGGCTGGCTGCTGGCGGGCAGCCCGATAGAGCGGGCGTTCAGCGCCGCACTGGCCGTCCTGATCATCGCCTGCCCGTGCTCGCTGGGGCTGGCCACCCCGGCGGCGCTGATGGTGGCGTGCGGGCGGGGCGCGCGGCTGGGGATCTTCATCAAGCGGTACGAGGCGCTGGAGGCCTCCCGTGCGGTGGACACCGTGCTGCTGGACAAGACCGGGACCGTCACCACCGGGGGCATGGCCGTAGCCGGCGTGCTGACGGTGGACGGCGTGAGCCGTGAGACGCTGCTCCGGCTCGCCGGGGCGGTGGAGCAGGCGTCAGAGCATCCGGTGGCCACTGCTATCAGCGCCACCGCCCAGGCTCAGCTGGGGACGCTGCCGCAGGCGGACCGGTTCCTGGCCCTGCCCGGGCTGGGGGCCCGCGGGTCGGTAGGCGACCACGATGTGATCATCGGCCGCGAGCACCTGCTCGCCCATCTGGGCTTGGCCGTCCCGCCCGGCCTGGCCAGCGAGTACCGCCGGTGGGAGCAGGCGGGCCGCACCGTCGTGCTGGCCGGATGGGACGGCGAGGTCCGCGGTGCGGTCGCGGTGGCCGACACCACCAAGGCATCCGCTGCCGCCGCGGTCGCGCAGTTGCGCGGTCTCGGCCTGCGTACCGTGCTGCTCACCGGGGACAGCCAGGCCACCGCGCAGGCCGTCGCCGCCCAGGCAGGCACCGACGAGGTGATCGCCGGGGCGCTGCCCGATGACAAGGTGGCGGTGATCCGGCAGCGGCAGGCTCAGGGCCACCGGGTGGCCATGGTCGGCGATGGCATCAACGACGGGCCCGCCCTGGCCGCGGCCGACCTGGGGATCGCCCTGGGCACCGGCACCGACGTGGCGATGAGCGCCGCGGACCTGATCGTGCTGCGAGATGATCTGGCCGCCGTGCCGGACGCCATCCGCCTGGCCCGGGCCACCCTGGGGGTCATCCGGGGCAATCTGACCTGGGCGTTCGGGTACAACATCGCGGCCATTCCGCTGGCCGCGGCGGGATTCCTCAACCCGCTGATCGCCGGGGCCGCGATGGCCCTGTCCTCAGCTTTCGTGGTGGCCAACAGCGTCCGGCTGCGCCACTTCGGTGGATCGCAAGAACAGGTGAACTGATGTCTGGGATGAACTCCGGGATCAACGTCAACGATCCCACCGTGATCGCGGCGTTCAAGGCCGCCCTGGTGCACCAGGGCATCATCGCGCTGCTGATCTTCGCGCTGCTCGGCTTCGCGTGGATCACGGTGCGGGCGTGGCTGCCCGCACCCGCCTCTAGCACAGATGCCGCGTCGGTGCCCGCCGTGGCCGAGCCGTCCTGGCGCCAGGTGCTGCGGATCGGGTTCGGTCTGCTGTGGATCTTCGACGGGATCTTGCAGGCCCAGCCGAAGATGGCGATCGGCCTGCCCTCACAGGTCATCGAGCCCACGGCGGCCAGTTCGCCGCACTGGGTCCAGCAGGTGGTGAACTGGGCCGGAACGAACTGGTCGTATCACCCGATGCAGGCCGGGGCGGCCGCCGTGTGGATCCAGGTCGGGATCGGGATCTGGATGCTGGTGTCGCCCCGTGGCCTGCTGTCCCGCCTGGCCGGGCTGGCCAGCATCGGCTGGGGCCTGGTCGTGTGGATCTTCGGCGAGTCGTTCGGCGGGATCTTCGCACCTGGGCTGACCTGGCTGTTCGGCGCGCCCGGCGCGGTTCTCATCTACGCGGTGGCCGGTGCGCTGATCGCGCTGCCCGAGCGCACCTGGCATTCCCCGTGGATCGGGCGGGGCATCCTCGCTGGGACCGGTGTTTTCCTGATTGGCATGGCGGTGCTGCAGGCCTGGCCGGGACGTGGGTTCTGGCAAGGGACCGTGCACCACCAGCCGGGCACCCTGGCCAGCATGACCTCGGACATGGCCTCGACGTCGCAGCCAGTTGTCCTTTCCAGCTGGGTCAATGCGTTCACCGGCTTCGATCAGGCGCACGGCTTCGCGGTCAACCTGTTCACTGTGACCGTGCTCGCGGTCATCGGCGCGGCGTTCCTGACTGGTCGGCGGCAACTGGTCCGCCCGGCGGTCATCGCGTTCACCGTCCTGTGCCTGGCCGACTGGGTGCTGATCGAGGACTTCGGGTTCTTTGGCGGCCTGGGCACCGACCCCAACAGCATGCTCCCGTTCGCACTCCTGGCCATCGGCGGCTACCTGGCCCTCGTCCCCAGCCCGGCACCGGCGACGGAGCCAGCCACCACGGAGCCAGTTACCCCAGTGCCAGCCACCCCGGGGCCGGCGGCGGGCTGGCGGGAGCAGATCCGGCCGGCCTCGCTGCGCCGGGCCCTGGCCACAGCCAGTATCCGGACCGTCGCCGCCCTCGGGGCGCTCGGGCTGATCATCCTGGGCGCGGCGCCGATGGCCGCCGCCCAGGCCAACCCGACCGCCGACCCGATCCTGGCCGAGGCGATCGCCGGCTCGGCAGCGCCGCTGAACTTCCCGGCAAAGGCGTTCCAGCTGACCGACCAGCACGGCCAGGCCGTCAGCCTGGCCAGCCTGCACGGCAAGGTGGTCCTGCTGACCTTCCTGGATCCGGTGTGCACCAGTGACTGTCCGCTGATCGCCCAGGAGTTCCGCGCCGCCGGGCAGCTTCTGGGCAGCGCCGCGCGGCACGTCGAACTGGTCGCGGTGGTCGCCAACCCCGTGTACCACGAGGTCGCGTTCACCCGGGCGTTCGACCGCCAGGAACGGCTGACCCAGGTGCCCAACTGGCTGTACCTCACCGGCAGCGTCCCGCAACTCCAGCAGGTATGGCGCGACTACGGGATCGTCGCGCAAATCCTTCCCGCCGGGTCCATGATCGGCCATCCGGACATCGCTTACGTGATCGACCGGGCCGGGCGCGTCCGCGAGGAGCTGAACACCGATCCCGGGCCCGGAACCACTGCCACCAAATCCTCGTTCGCCGTCCTACTCGCCAACGCCGCCCGGAACGCGCTGAGGTCCTCATGAACCGCCGCATCCGCCTCGTCTCAGTGCTGACGGCCGGGCTGCTGGCCGCAGGCTGCGGTAGCGCCGCCAGCCAGGCCGCTACCCCGGCCGTCCCAGCCGCCCCACCATCGCTGGACACCTCGCTGGTCACCACGACCGGGACCTGGGCAGTCGCCGTCATGGGCGGCTCGGCCGCCAACCACAACAACTTCTGGCAGCTGTTCGTCCGCCCCACCGGGTCGGCCACCTGGCGGCTGGCCACCCCACCGGGCGTGGCCAGCAACGGCGGCCTGGTTCTGGCCGGGCTTTCTGCCGGAACCGTACTGGCCGGGTTCCGGCCCAGCCAGGACCTGTCCTACTCCCCGCTCGCCACCACCAAGGACACGGGGAAAGTCTGGTCACCTGGCCTGCTCGACGCCGCCCTGGCCGATGTCCCGGGCGCACTCGCCGCCGACCCCGGCACCGGTCACCTGCTGGCCCTGCTCAGCGACGGCACCGCCGAGACCTCCGGCCCCGGCGGCACGTCCTGGACCCGGCTCACCACCCGCCAAGCCATCGCCGCTTCCCCGGCTGGCGCGCGGTGCCGACCGGACAGCCTCACCGCAGTGGCGTTCAGCCCATCCGGGAAGCCCATGCTGGCCGCTAGCTGCAGCCATCCTGGCACTGCCGGGATCTTCTCCCACGCCCGCGGGTCATGGCAGTTGGCCGCGCCCGAACTGCCTGCCAGCTACGCCCGCCAGCCCATCACCGTGCTCCGCTTGACCACTACCGGCGGAACAACGACGGCGCTGCTCGCCGCAGGAAATGCCCCAGCAACCCGACTGCTCGCGGCCTGGTCCAGTGACGGTGGCAGCCGCTGGAGTCTGTCGGCCCCCCTGCCTCTGGACGACGCGACGCTCAGGGCGGCATCGGCCGGACCAGGCGGCAGCTTTGGGGTCATGCTGAGCAACCACCACGCGGCGGCAATCAGCAGAACCGCGCATTCGTGGCAGGAACTCCCTGTCCTTCCCCCTGGGACCGCGACGCTCGCGGCGAGCCCATCCGGCGGGTGGAATGCCCTGGCCGTCCACCGCACCCAGCTCACCATCTGGCAAGCCGCCCCGGGTGCCGACACATGGTCTGGCGAACAGGTGCTCAGGGTTCCTGTCCAGTTCGGGTCATCCGGCTAGGTAAGGGGCGGGAACTAACCGTGACTTTCCATTCGGGCCTGCGGCGGGGCGGCGTGCCGACATAGAAAAGTGCTCCTGACCTGGAACGATAAGGGTGTCGAAGTCCTTATTGAGCCCAGATCGAGGAGCACCTTCGGGGTGAACGTTACCGGGTGGCCGAGGGGCCTGGGAGTCACTGCTGGCGGGCGGGGCATCGTGTCGCACGCCGGGCTGGCGCTGGTGCGGGCGCTGGGCCCACGATTCTCCTGGCGTTGGCGGGTTGACTGGCCTAGCGGGTTCGGCTGTTGGTAGATCGTGCCCCCGCCCAGCAGCACCTTCGGCGCAACTCGCAGCACCTGCACGGTACGACTGTGTCACCTTCGCCGCCTTCGTAGTCCTCAATTTCGGGCAGCTCTGTCTAAATCACCCTCTACCGGTCATTGCAGACATGCGCTCTACAGCAGCCTTCCCACGTAGAGGGACGCCGAGCCCAACTCGCTTCGCCAAGTGGTCCCTGAGGAACTTCTGAACCTCGCCGTAGGCCTTCCTGTCGCGCGACTTCAGGCCATCGAGGTCCTCGCGGGCCGGCTCAGCTAGGTCGATGATTCGTCGTACTCCCAGCGGGTCACCCCCGCGTCGGGGTACCAGCGCGGCAGGCGATCGCTCCCAGTCTTTGGGAACCGATGGCCGGCACGGTACGTATCTCAGGATGATAACTGTGCCTGCAGGTAGCTGTGCTTCAGCGGCGACAGCTAGCTGCGGCGTTGCGGTCGGCCCGACTTCTGGTGCGCAAGATCGTTATACCCCTTGACCTGGTATGACGTGGCTCAGATCGGAGCGTGTCGAGGGCAAGGACCCGCCCCGGGGGCCGTGTCACGGAAATCCCGATTTCCCGGACATGATTCATCGACAGGGCTACTGTGATCCGCCGGGGCTAACCGAAGCCATAGGGAACAGTGGCGTGTCATACCGGAGAAGCAGAATCTTCAGCCGTGATCGTAGGTTCGAGCCAAAGTCACGGGCCACGCTGGTAGCGATCGCTTGCGGCCGTGTTCTGCCCCTGGAGCAACTACCAGGCGCCGCTGGCCGGTACCGGGCTGATCACCTACCAGCCGGCCAGCCGCTTCTGGACGTTCCAGCCCATCGAGGGAAGCTGGCTCCTGCTGCTCTCCAGCGCACTCGTCGCGGTTACCGTCTGGCTCATCCGGCACCGGGCCGCAGAGCCCAGCGGGCCAGCAACTGACGGCCACAGTGAAGAACACAGGCCCGGGGATGTCTGGGTTGGCTACTGATCGGGCCACCGATAGCAGAGCCACACGTCCCGGCACGCTGGACGGGACGGGCCCGCGGGGCGTCCCGGCTGTTCCGGCCGGCCGTGGTGGGCGGGTGCACCGGAAGGAGCCCACGGGCGGCATAGGCAGGCTGCGTGGTTCGGTGGCGGCGGCCCGCACGCAAACCCGTCGGCACTGGCTGTTCACGATCGTGTTCTGCGCCGGCCTGTCGCTGCGGGTCCTGACTCAGGTCGCCTATAGCCCGGCATTGGTCTACATCGACTCGTACCGGTACCTGCACGGCGACTCAAGCCTGGATCCTCTTGGGTACCTAGTCTTGCTGTGGCCGTTGCAGCACGCTGGTGGGCTGGCTGCGGTCGCCGTGGCCCAGCACTTGCTGGGCCTGGGAATGGCGTTGTCGCTCTATTCGGTCCTGCTCCGCTGTGGCATGTGGCGCTGGGCGGCCGCGCTGGCCAGCGCGCCCGTGCTGCTGGATGGCTATCAGCTGCAGGCTGAGCAGACGATCATGCCGGATGTGCTGTTCGAGGCGCTCATCGTGGCCGGGCTCACGCTGCTGCTATGGCGCCGTAACCCGCGGGCCTGGCAGGTGGGTCTGGCGGGCCTGGCCCTGGGCGTGGCCGTTGACGTCCGGCAGGTGGGTGCAGTCCTGATCGTCCCTGCGCTCGTCTTCCTGGCCGTCCGGGTGACGCGGTGGCAGCGGCTGGCCGGCTGCGCGCTGCTGGCGGCCGGCTACGCGGTTCCGGTGCTGGTATACATGCTGGTCCAGTTCGCGGTGGCGGGTCATTTCACATTCACCCAGCGGAATTCGTACGCCTTCTACGGGCGCGCGGCCGCGGCAGCCAATTGCGCCACGCTCAGGCTGCCACCGGACGAGCAAAGTCTGTGCCCATCGCCGCAGGTGGTGGCCATCCTGGGCATCGATGGCCTGAACGGGGATCCGTCGGGCCCGCTGCTGAGTTACCAGCCGCCACCGGGCATGACGACCGGGGCCATGGCGGACCGTTTCGAGCGCGCAGCCGTCGTGCAGCAGCCGATGGCAGTGGTGAGCGCCATCCACCGGGATTTCATCAAATTGTTCGCCCTCACCAGGAACACCGCTCCCGGGGATATGCCGATCAGCCGCTGGCAATTCCAGGCCACCTATCCCACCTATCCGCCCCTGGTAACGCTGCGCTATGTCGCCTCGATCAGGCCTGGCGGCGGCCAGCCATCGGTCATCAGGCCGTTGGCCGAAGCGCTCCGCGATTACCAGCTTCACGGCGGCTACACACCGGGGCCCCTGCTCGCGATCACCGTGCTAACGGGCCTGGCTGGCAGCTGCATGCTCGGCGGCCGCCGCCGGGAGCACACGGCCACGGCGACTGCCTGCCTGCTGACCACGGCCACGGGAATCATCCTCCTGCTCGCCTCGGACGCGTACGAATTCTCCTGGCGCTACCAGCTCCCAGCCCTCGTCTTGCTGCCGCCCGCGGGCATTCTCGGCGCCGCGGCCCTCGGCACCTGCCTGCGCAGCTGCTGGGCCGACGCGGGCCCGGCCACCAAGGCTGAACCCCAGGCCGGCGCGTCAGGACGGCCCGCCTAGGCACGCGGCCACACGCTCAAGATGCAGGCCGAATTTTCCGGCCGACCGGTGCCCAGCAGAGCCTGTGCCCGGGTTGCCGGGCCTGTCGAGCGGGGATGACCTTCGCCTCTGTGATGGCGCTGGAGGGGTGTGCATCGTTGGCTCAGGAACTCGCAGGAGGTGGGGCATCATGCCCGACGGCGCTGTCGGTGTGTTGCCGGGGCTGGCCCGGCGGCAGGGGATCAGCGACATGCTGCACCGCACTGCGTCACGGGTCCCGGGCAAGCTGGCCATCGTCTCTGGGGCTACCCGGCTGACGTTCGCGGAACTGGAGGCGGCGGTGTCGCGGACGGCCGCGGCCCTGGCGGCTGAGGGCCTGAAGAAAGGTGACCGGCTGGCGCTGTTGTCCCACAATTGCTGGCAGTTCGCCGTCTTGTCGTTTGCCACCGCCCGGCTCGGCGTGATCTTGGTGCCGGTCAATTTCATGCTCGGTCCGGGGGAGATCGGCTACATCCTTGGCCACAGCGAGGCGGCAGCGTTCGTGGCCGAGAACGGCTTGGCCGCCACTGCTGACCAGGCCATCGCGGCGGCCGGGCTGGACATCCCGGTGCGCACGGTGATCCGGCAGGCCGGGGGTGAGGTACCGGCCGGGTGGGCCGATGTTCAGCAATGGATCGATCGTGAGGGTACGCCGCCGGAGGTCGATGTCGGCGACGATGACCCGCTGCGGCTGATGTACACCTCCGGCACCGAGTCCCGGCCCAAGGGCGCCATGCTGTCGAGCCGCTCGCTGATGTGGCAGTACGTTTCCTGCATCATCGACGGCGGCATGGATGGCGATGACGTCGAGGTGCACGCCATGCCGCTGTACCACTGCGCGCAGCTGGACTGCTTCCTGGGGCCGGACATATACCTCGGTGCCACCAGCATCGTGCTGCCGGCGCCTGACCCGTCCGCGATCTTGACCGCGATCGAGTCGCAGCGTGCGACGAAGCTGTTCTGCCCGCCGACGGTGTGGATCGCTCTCCTGCGGTCACCGCAGTTCAGCCAGGCTGACCTCAGCTCGCTGCGCAAGGGCTACTACGGCGCCTCGGCCATGCCGGTCGAGGTCCTGCGTGAGCTGCAGGAGCGGCTTCCCGGCATCCGCCTGTGGAACTTCTACGGCCAGACCGAGATGGCCCCGCTCGCGACGATCCTCGGGCCGGACGAGCAGGTCAGCCGGGCCGGCTCAGCAGGGCGGGCGGCACTCAACGTGGAAACCAGGCTGGTCGACGACGACGACAGGCCGGTGCCGCCGGGCACAGTCGGCGAGATCGTCCATCGCAGCCCGCACGCGACGCTGGGCTACTACAAGGATGCGGCGATGACCGCCACGGCGTTCAGCAGCGGGTGGTTCCACTCCGGTGACCTGGGGGTCATGACCGAGGACGGCTACCTCACCGTGGTCGACCGCAAGAAGGACATGATCAAGACCGGTGGGGAGAACGTAGCGAGCCGCGAGGTCGAGGAAGCCATTTACCAGATGGACGAAGTGGCCGAAGTCGCGGTCTTCGGCGTGGCCCACCCGCGGTGGGTCGAGGCGGTCGTCGCCGTGGTCGTCCCCAGGCCAGGCGCCGCGCTCACCGAGGAAGCCGTAATCAGGCACACCCGCGGGCTGATGGCCGGGTACAAGACACCCAAGCGCGTCGTCATCGCCGGCGCCGTGCCCAAAAACCCCAGCGGCAAAATCCTCAAGCGGCAACTCCGGGAAGAGCACAAGGATGCCGCCGCCGACATGTGATTTCCCGTCCATCCGGGCTGCGCCCTGCGCACCGGCGCAGGCGCAGGCCTGCCCCATTCACCCGGCACTTGTCATCGAGGGGTCAGGACGTACTTTCCTGCCACCCTGCGTTCACCGAAGCTCTTCAGCAGCCGCCCGGCCTCGGCGAGCGGCACGGGTTGCGGCGCGGGCGGGTGTATCTCGCCTCTGCTGATCCGGGCGAGGACGTCGGCCAGCAGGTCACGGCAGGCGTGCGGGCCGCCGCTGCCACGCGACCAGTCCCCCCAGTCGACACCGATGATGCTGCGGTTGCGCAGCAGGACGACATTCATGGGCAATCGCGGGATCTCACCGGAGGCGAACCCGAGCACGCAAAGCCGCCCGCCCGCGGCGAGTGCCCGCAGGGCTGACTCGGTCGGCGGGCCACCGACCGGATCGATGACGACATCCGCGCCGCCCTCGGTCGCGGCGCGGATGGCGTCCTTAAGGCTGTCGTAGCCGATGGCGACGTCGGATCCCGCGGCCAGCGCCGCGGCCCTCTTCTCGGCCGTGGACGCCACGGCCACGACCCGTGCGCCGAGGCCATGAGCGACGTCGACGGCGGCCAGCCCGATGCTCCCGCCAGCGCCGAGAACGACGACATGCTCGCCGGGTTCGATCGCGACCCGCCTGGTGACGGCGAAGATCATTGCCGAGTAGTTCTCAGCTGCGCTGGCCGCGACCGCCATATCGACGCCATCGGGAACCGGGACGACCGCGGCCGCGGGGCGCACGGCGTGTGAGGTGTAGCAGCCGAAGTCCATGTCGATGCACGCAACCCGGGTACCGACCGCCGGCGTGCCGGTGCCGGCCCCCCGCCCGGCGACGCGCCCGGCGAATACCGAGCCGGGAGTGAACGGGAGTTCGGGCCGGATCTGGTATTTCCCCCTGACAATCAGGCCATCGACGAACGACGCCCCGGCGGCCTCCACCTCGACCAGGACGTCGTCCGGGCCCACCTCGGGAGTGGGCTCGCCGACCAGTTCGAGCATCTCGGGGCGGCCGAAACCCCGGCACACGATGCGCTGCATCGATGGACCTCCTGCCTGCCGGAACGCTGCTACCAGTTTGACCTGAAGCCTGCCCCGCCCGGCCTGACTGGTCCTGGGTCCTTAGCGGTCTGGCCGCGGCCGGACAAAGCCAGCCAGCATCTTCCCGACTTCAATCGTGCCCGTGCCGGTCGTCACCACTGGATCCTGAGCGGCGAAAGCCCGCAGCTCCTCCTCGTCGTCAGCCTCCACGACGCCCAGGCCCCACGAGCCGCCGCTGTCGAGCACGGGACCGAAGATCACCATCTGGCCTGACTCGACCAGCGGCCGCCAGTGATCGGCATGGCGGGCCATGATCTCCCGCTCCCCGTCGCTCATATCCAGCGCGAACGTTGGACGTGGCGCATGGAGCCTGAACACGTAGGTAGTCATGAGCCAAGGATGCCAAGGCCCTGGATGGCTGAGCCGGTGGGAGCCACTCACCGGCTCTCACCTACGCTAGGAGACGGTGCTGGAGCCAGCGCCCTCGGGCGGGATTCGCCCATGGCCGGCATGCTGGGCCAGAACCGGCACAGGGGGTGGCGAATGTGAGTGCGGCCGAATATCCGGTTCCCCAGCCAGTGGCCGGGCGTGGTGCGCTGTTCGTGGAGCACCGGCTGAAGACTCCGCAGGTATCGGAATCGGCTTACATCGCGCCGTCGGCCGTGCTGGCCGGCGATGTCACTATCGGCCCGCACAGCCGGGTGCTATTCGGCGCCGTGATCACCGCCGAGGGTGGCCCGGTGGAGATCGGGCGGGACTGCGTCATCATGGAGAACGCGGTCGTCCGGGGTGTGCCAGGCCAGGAAACCCGCTTCGGTGACGAGGTACTCGTTGGCCCGCACGCTCACCTCACCGGCTGCGTGATCGAGGGCGGCTCGCGCATCGCGACCGGCGCCATGGTGTTCAACGGCGCCCGCGTCGAAACCGGCGCGGAGGTCGAGTTCAATGCGGTGGTCTACGTCAATACGGTCGTCCCGGCCGGTACGGCGGTACCGATGGGCTGGTTCGCCGGCGGGCAGCCCGCCGAACTGGTGGCACCGGGAGACTGGGACCGCATCCGCGCCATCATGGGCCCGCTGGACTATCCAGGCACCGTTTTCGGCGTGGGTGCCAGCTCACTAATGCCCGACATTGCCCGCCGCTACGCCCGGGGACTAGCCCTGCATCACCGAGATCACATTCTCCCCGACGAGCGCCACCTGCTTACCCAGGAGGACGCGCACTAGCGCAAACCCAGCGACCCCGATGCCGGAGGATTAGGTATCGGTGCGTCGTTCAGCTGCTGGTCAATGTCCACCAGGATGGCGTCGTCCTCGATCCTGCAGGCGTACACCGGGATAGGGCCGCAGGCAAACACGCCGACGGCCTCGCCGGTGGTCAGGTCATAGCGTGACGCGTGAGCCGCGCAGACCAGCGTGTCATCGTCCTGCAGGGTTCCCTCGTGAAGGGGCTGCTGCTGGTGGGTGCAGGTGTTGTGGATCGCCCTGACATCGTCATCGTCGAGGCGGATGAGGCAGATCGGTTCGCGCAGCTCGTCAACGAGCATGGTGTCACCAACCTCCAGGTCGTCGAGGTTCGCGACGACTACGAACGTCATGGCTGTCTCCTCCCACTTGCGGGCCGCCGGGGGGCCGGCTGGCTGCCACGAACTTCGATCCAGCCATTACGGATCCGGGTCGGCAGCACGGGCTGCGGCTGGCTGGCCGGACCGCGGCTGACGCAGCCGTCGGCGAGCGCGAAACGTGACCCGTGCAGCGGGCAAGTCACGGTCAGGTCTGCGACTGGGCCGCGGCTGAGCAGGCCACCAGCGTGGCTGCAGATGTTGTCGATGGCGTACAGGCGGCCCCGGTGCCGGTACAGCATGATCTGACGTCCCTCGGCCTCGACGGCGGCCGGCGAGTCGTCTGGCAGGTTCGCTTCCTGCAGCGCGCGGGTCCACCGCCGCGGCCCGATGGCCCACGCAACCCGGTTGACCATCACACCTTTGGTGAATACGAGGTGACCACCGAGGTAACCGGCCGTGGCCGTGACCGTGAGGCTAGCCGCACCCAGAGCGCGTGCCGTGCTCCGGTGGCCGGCCACCCGGGTGCCCAGGGAGGCGCCTTGCAGCCCCAGGCCCAGCGTGTTGAGCAGCCCGTGGAACAGCCCGACGCGGCGGTCCTGCTCGTCGCTGACGGTCCAGTCGCTCAGCCCGGTCAGCGCGGTAGCGCCCGCGGCGAGGATGCCAGCCGCGCTGAGCATGCCTGCAGCGTCCATCCCGCGCCGCGGAACCCGGTCGCGGTCCATAGCGTCCAGCACCGTGACACCTGTCCACAGCCCGATGGGCAGATCGCTGAGGGCCGGGTGCAGCGGGTGGCCGACCCACCGGCCGCCATGCATCAGCTCAAGGACCAGATTGTCTTGATGCCGTTCGCGGACCGGCCCCAGCACCCCGGTCAGCCAGTCGCTCAGGCCCCGGAGCCAGCCGAGCTGGTCGATCCGGGCCGCGACATCGCCATGCCACGTGACCGGCCGGGTACCAGCGGACGGGGCACGGCCAGCCTGCCCGGCCTGCTGGCTAGCTGCCGGCGGATCGTCGGGCTGGCCGGTGCCTGGTCGCATCACGTTCCCCCACAGCCGTCAGCTTGTGGCTCGATCCTGAAGAGAATCTTCCGGCTCTCCGCCCGCCCTGCTTGTCTCACCTTGCGGCACATGCCTGGCCGCCAGCGGCACGGCGATGACCACCAGCAGCCTGAGCGGGTCAGGACTCGAGGTAAGCCAGGACGGCGAGGACGCGCCGGTGGTCGGTGTCGGAGGGTGGCAGGCCGAGCTTGCTGAAGATGTTGCTGATCTGTTTCTCGACCGCCCGTTCCGAGACGGTGAGCTGGCTGGCGATCGCGCTGTTGGAGCGGCCCTCGGCCATCAGGCGGAGCACGTCGTGCTCGCGTGCGGTCAGCGTGGCGAGCGCGCCGGCGTGGCGGCTGGCGCCCAGCAGCTCGGTGACGACCTCGGGGTCGAGCGCGGTGCCGCCCGCTGCGACCCGGGCCAGCGCGCCGGCGAACTCGGTGACGTTGGCCACCCGGTCCTTGAGCAGGTAGCCGACCCCGCCCGGGCGGCCGCCGGAGCGCATGCCGAGCAGGTCGGCGGCGTACCGGGTCTCGACGTACTGGGAGAAGACCAGGATCCCCAGGCCCGGATGGCCGCGGCGGATCGCGATTGCCGCACGCAGTCCTTCGTCGGTGTGGCCGGGCGGCATCCGCACGTCGACCACCGCGACGTCTGGCCCGTGCTCGTCCACCGCGGCCCGCAGCGCGTCGGCGTCGCCCACCGCCGCGACGACCTCGTGCCCGCGATCGGCCAGGATCTCGGCCAGGCCGGCCCTGATCACGGCGGAGTCCTCGGCGATGACCACCCGCATGGCTGCGCGCGCCTCAGGCATGGGAGGGCAGCTCCACGGTCACCACCGTGGGGCCGCCGCGGGCTGTCGATCTCCAGCTGGCCGTCGACGGTCCTGATCCGGTCGGCCAGCCCGTGCAGCCCGCCGCCCGCCCCCGGGTCGGCGCCGCCCGCGCCGTCGTCGGTGACGCGGATCCGCAGCAGGCCAAGGACGTGCACCGCCTCGAGGCTAGCGCGCCGGGCGCCGCTATGCTTAGCCACGTTGGCGAGCAGTTCGGCCGCGCAGAAGTAGGCCATGGTCTCGATCGCCGCCGACGGCCGGTCGCCGATGTCGGTGATCAGCTCGACCGGGACCGCGCTGCGCGCGGCCAGCGTGGCCAGCGCGTCGGCCAGCCCGTTGTCGAGCACCGGCGGGTGGATGCCGCGGGCCAGGATCCGCAGTTCGGCGATGGCCTCGATGGCGCTGCGGTGTGCGGCTCCGACCAGCTCGGCGGCCCGGTCCAGATCGGCCGGCGCCACCGCGCCGCCTGCGTCCCGGGTGAGCTTCTCGCTGGCCAGGCCCAGCTTCATGGCCAGCCCGACCAGCTGGGCCTGGGCCCCGTCGTGCAGGTCGCGTTCAATGGTGCGCAGCCGCGCCGCGGAATCGTCCACCGCGTGCGCCCGGGTCTGCTCCAGGTCGCGCACCCGCTCGGCCGAACCCGGGCCAAGCAGCCCCCGGATCAGCGCCCGGTCGGCGGCGGGCACGGCGTGGGTCAGCCACGGGGCCGCGAGCAGCATGGCCGCGCCGAGCGGGATCGCGGCGAACGAGTAGGCCAGGGTTACCCCCATCAGGGCGCCGAGCCCGAACGGGGTGCCCGGGGCCACGGACGGAACATGGTGCGCGATCTCCCACAGGACCGGGTAGGCCAGGTAGCCCAGGCCGAACATCCAGCAGCATCCCGAGACGAACAGGCCGACCACGCTGACCGGCAGCTTCAGCGCCAGGTAGGCACGGGCCCGCCAGCCTGGCTTGTCGGTCAAGGCGGCCCTGAGCCAGCCGGAATGAGACCGGATGTCGCTGACCGCGATGCCCTCCGCCGTGGCCAGCCCGACGAGTCGCGGCACGGGCATGCCGGTGACCCTGAGGCGGCCGCCATGCTGCCGCACCCGGCCGCCGTGTGCCCTGGCCAGCACGCTGAGCCGCGCCGGGTCCGGCGTCCGCAGGCGGATATGCGGCCTGACCCGCATCGGCGGCGGCGGGGGCACCCGCTCGCCGGTCAGCCGGCCGGCCAGCAGGCGGTTGGCCTCACCCAGCCTCCGCATGGCGGGCATGGACACGGCGATCAGGATGACGGGCACGAACGTGAACGCGTTGGCGGCGAAGCCGGCCACGGCCAGCGGGAGGCCGGCTATCACGTACCCCAGGTCGGCCCAGACCCGCCGGGTGAACGTCGCCCGGAGGATGCGCAGGGACACCGGGGCGAGCCGGGGCCGGTTAGCCGCTACCACGCTCATGTTCCTATGCATACCTCGATGCTGCCGGCGCTGGCCATGCCCGTCGATCGTGTGGGCACGCCGCGCCGGGTACGGCTAGCACGCTGGCCCTGGCTCAGGAACAGT